>Ga0131853_10001779_pt1 | contig 38511 bp, 38 predicted proteins | sample TergutLab28metaG_FD_92764 | JGI IMG/M metagenome (GOLD analysis project Ga0131853, IMG submission 92764) | Labiotermes labralis P1 segment gut microbial communities from Petit-Saut dam, French Guiana - Lab288 P1 (version 2) (version 2) | ecosystem: Host-associated > Arthropoda: Insects >... | reverse complement strand
CCAGCTCTTCGCAGCGCATTATACGAAGTTATTGCGTTCCGCGCGTAAACTTTTCGTTTTCCTTTATGCTTTAACATAGGGCCTTTTGACAAAGGTTTATCCAGAGAGATTATGGGCGGATCATCCGAATTCTGATCTAAACAATCAATCTGCTCAAGTAAAGACTGGTCGGCAGCTATTTCTGGAAGCACTTGCTCCTCAAAGAGTTTTTTTAAGCAGGCATCGGTAATCAGTTTAGCTTTATTGTTTCTCGCTTTTTCAACAAGTAAAGAAAATTGATTTCGTCCTTCTTTCGTTATATTCCATATATCGCGCTGTCCTCTTTGCATATATCCTTTTCTTACTAGATGTGCACGTTCAAATGCAAAGTCATTCCGCCATTTAAATTCACACCTTGTTTCTAACAAAACATCATTTTGATCGTTTATATGCCAATAATCTTGTTCTTGTATATGGACTAACACTTGCTGCTTTGTTCCTCCGCCGTTTAATTCGATTAGAGCGTATAGAAGCACTAGCCATTTCTGCTCTTTGCTATTCATTTTATGTCTCCATTTTTCAAGAAGTAGGCAATAGGATAGCTTATATATTGTTCAATAAGCAGGCGCTCAAACTCCATAAGCAATGTATGGCTTTTATTTGGATTATCTTGCATATATCTAAAAAGCGCAAGCAAAGTATCACCAACTTTGCACTGCATATTCCAATCGGGGTAATAGATAGACACTTTAGAAAGCTTGTAGTTATCAATGTTTATGCGAGTGGTGAACACGGTAGATACATTGGCAATTTCGCAACGATATACAGCACTTCGAAAATATCCAGCAGCATATGAGGGATATAGGGAGTGTTCACTTATTGGTCGGAGGCGCTTGACAAATCCAGTGTAAACGGCATCCATGTCTTTCGTTGCAATACAACAGCAGGCAAGTTCGCTAACCGTTTCGCTTGTCCTATTAAGCAGGATATCACCGCATTTTATGTTATATTTCGTTCTTTCTTCATCCAAAACCTGCATACGCAAACTTAAAGCATCGGGAATAAATGGGTGCCGTATGATTGTTTTTGTATCTAATGCCGGGCAGCCTTGCCCAATTTCTTCTTTAGATTTTGACAATCCACCAAATACCTCATATAAATCCGTCAATGCCACTTTAGTCCATACCTCAGATGCCTCTCTCCCTTCCCACTGTTCGATATGAGAAAGAATTTTTTCATCTACGAGAACATCATGTAATTCTTCGATACACTCGTTAAAACGTACACGATTTGCCTTTATTTCAGACAGGTTTATTTGATGGGGAGACGTATACCAGTTTGGACTCAATATATAGTCTTTTTCAGAAAGTTCCTCTAACGAAACCACTGCATATGCTTCGCTTTTTTTCTGTAACACCCCTTGTCTATACTTGTTCACAAAATCTTCTATTTGTTTGGAATTTTCCGCAACAAGCGTCTTCTCAATTTTCGTATGGAGTCGTTCTGCATCAATCATCAAAAGGTTGCTGCGTTTTCGAGGCCGGTTCAGCAACCAGACACAAAACGGGATTTTTGTGTTGTAAAATAGTCCTCTCGGAAAGGTGATGATAGCTTCTACCACACCGTCGCGAACGAGTGATTCGCGTATATGGCGTTCATCTTTTTGGCGAGAGGTTAGTGTTTGATTCGGTAAAATAACAGCTGCGCGACCATTTTCACTCAAATGGGAAAGTATATGTTGCAACCAAGCAAAATTCCCATTTTGACGCGGCGGAATACCATAACGCCACCTATCATCTTTATAATCAACACATCCTTCAAGCCAGGGAGAATTAAATGGAGGGTTTGATATAATATAGTCAAATTTTTGACCATTATATGCATCACTTGTTAGAGTATTAGCGGGCCGTTCTCCTAAATTAACATCTAATCCATGTAATAAGAGATTCATCGCACATATTTTATAGGTTTCCAAGTCTTGCACCTGACCATAGAGAGTCAAGCCTGAATCTTTCGAGAACATTCCAGCGGCACCTATAAGCATGGCACCGCTTCCACAACAAGGATCATACAGAGTTCCTTGTTTAATGTCTAGCAAAGCGCCCATGCATTGCACAATCCCTTTGGGGGTATAAAAATCTCCACTTGTTGATTTAGAAAATACCGAGAACTCCTTTGCCATGAAATCCTCGTATAATGGTAACAGAAACTCTTGGTCAGAAGGTAAATCAGATAGCAATTGAATGCACTCCCTTAGAATCAACTTATCAGCTTCATAATGCTCATTTTCATCTATGAATTCATGGAGAAATGGGAATTGAACCTTCAGCAAAGATATGACATATAATATGGCCTTAGCATAGCTGCCTTCCTTGTTGTTTTTTATAATGTCCCAAACTGTCAAGGGGTCAGGGTTTCCTTGGCTGATGCAATCAGCCAACATTAATTGATTTGGCAGAGGGCCATATAATTTTGAGAGGTATCGTATAAGTAGCAGGTTTTCAAATGTATGTTTCTCTAGGTGCATTCTAAGTTCCGCTGCTTTATGCTGCGCTTTTCGCAGGCAAGAAGATGATATTTGTCCCGCCAAAGTAATCACCTCAATACCATTTAGAATGAAAAGGTATTTGCACTGGTCTTGTTTTAGCCTCGCATTACGGCCATTATATAATGCTTGGTTGAAACATTATATTTCACTACCCCCTAAAATTATACTATATTACGACTTAAAAGGCAATACTAATTTCCAGCCCTGCGGGCCTTAACCCTTTATACTGCTTCTCTCATTCTCTGCCATGGTAGAGGATTTAATAGTCAACGAAATACGGGCGAAGCTGAATGATGATTGCATTGAGATTTTCTGCAACACCATAAAACAGAGCATAAAAAGCTCCTTAGGCAAACTTACAAAAAGTTCGCCTAAGGAACTTTTGGCACGCCCGGCGGGACTCGAACCCACGACCCTCTGCTTAGAAGGCAGATGCTCTATCCGGCTGAGCTACAGGCGCATATTTTCATATTATATCACAAATGCAAGGGCGGGGTCAACCCGCCCGCTGTCAATTTTAGCTAGTTTGTGAGAACAAACCCGGCCGCCGCCAACGCCGCGCGGATGGCTTCAATCTGTGCAAAATCACGCGTCTCCAACCCGATGGTCAAAAAACAACTGGCGATCGCCATATTCGGATCAGAGCCGGAATAATGCACACTTACCACATTGCCGCCGCATTCGGAAATTATGCGGCTAACGCTTAGCAACTGCCCCGGCTTGTCTTCCAGCGCAATTTGCAGTGTTGCGTTGCGCCCGCTTGTCACAAGCCCGCGTGTGATAACACGTGATAAAATATTCACATCAATGTTGCCGCCCGATAAAATACACGCCACGCGTTTACCCGCAATTGGCAGCTTGCCAAACATCGCTGCGGCGATGGCAACCGCGCCTGCGCCTTCGGCGACTAATTTTTGCTTCTCCATCAACGCCAAAATCGCGGCGGCAATCTCATCGTCGCTCACTGCAACAACTTGGTCAACATATTGCCGCACAAAGGCCAACGTATTCTCGCCCGGCGTTTTAACGGCAATGCCGTCGGCAAACGTCGAGGCATCGTCGAGTGTTACAGAATCGCCTGACTCCACACTGCGCAACATACTCGCCGCGCGCTCCGCCTGTACGCCATAAACTTTAATATTAGGGTTCAACGCCTTAACAGCAAAGGCTACGCCGCTAATCAAGCCGCCGCCGCCGATGGGTACGATGACGGCGTCCAAATCGTCAATCTGCTCCAAAAGTTCCAACCCAACCGTACCTTGGCCAGCAATAACATCTTCGTCATCAAACGGGTGAATAAACGTCGCGCCCGACTGCTGTTGCAAGGTTTTGGCGTGTATGCTGGCATCGTCATATGTACCGGGAACCAGCACAACTTCGGCACCCAGTTTTTTAGTCGCCTCAACTTTGCTAATCGGCGCACCGTCCGGCATACAAATCACACAGGGAATGCCCATCTCTGCCGCCGCAAGCGCAACGCCCTGCGCATGGTTGCCCGCACTGCACGCAACGATGCCGGCGTTTTTCTGCTCGTCGGGCAGTTGGCTGATTTTGTAGTATGCGCCACGCAGCTTGAAGCTGCCGGTGGCCTGCAAGTTTTCAGTTTTAAGGAAAATATGTGCCGCCGTGCCGAGGTTGCGGGCGTCGATGAGGTCAGTGCGGCGTGCTACGGGGGCGAGGACTTCGGCGGCGTGGCGGATGGTTTGTAGTGTTAACATGAAATACTCCTAGTTAGTTGCAGTGTGGGAAATGCTTATTTTCTGTCCTTTGCCGCCATCCATTCTTCTTGCAAAATAGCATATAAAGCTTCATCACACCATTCGTTGTTAAGTGCGCTATTGCCTCTTTTCGACTTATTATAATAAGCTTCACGACGCATACCTAAGCGTTCCATGATTTTGTAAGAAGCGATGTTCAACGCAAGACAAACCGACGTAATGCGATGGAATTGCAATTCATCAAAACCGAGCTGCAACATTGTTCTGCCCATCTCCGTACCGTAGCCCTGTCGCCAATAATCACGGTGAAGCGTCCAACCGATTTCAGGATTATCAGGCATGTGCATGAGTACAGCCGAACCAATTAGTTTGTTATCGGCCTTACGCACCACAGCGTATTCGCAATGGGTGACACTTTCGGCGTTGGTGTTGGAAATGAGCCAGTTCAAATAGCCATGGGCTTGTTCTTCATGTAACGGCTCTTCTCGATATTTCATATTTTCGGCATTATTTGTCCAGTCAAAAAGAAAGGGGAAATCATCTTTGTTAAATTTGCGGTAGATTAACCGCTCGGATTCAAGCTCAATAAATTTCATGTGCCACCTACTAATATAAAAGTATCTACATTACTCATCTTAATTTCACCAACTACCCCTGCGGCAGCACAGCCCCTGTATCCGCCGAACTTACCATCTTAGCATACCGCCCCAAGTACCCATGCGTCACTTTCGGCGGCGGGCAGACCCATGCGGTTCTGCGCTTATTCAATTCCGCATCGTCAACTTTCAGCGCAATATTACAATTTGGAATGTCGATAGAAATCATGTCGCCCTCTTCAACCAGCGCAATTGTACCGCCGGCCATTGCCTCGGGGCTGATATGTCCAATAGCTGCACCGCGTGTTGCGCCGGAGAAACGGCCGTCGGTAATCAAGGCAACTTGTCCGCCCAAGCCCATGCCGCTGATGGCAGCGGTGGGGGTCAGCATTTCTTTCATGCCGGGGCCGCCTTTTGGCCCTTCATAGCGCACAACAACGACGTCGCCCGCCTTGATTTTGCCGCCGAAAATGGCTTCGGTGACGGCTTCTTCCGAATCAAAGACACGCGCCGGCCCCTCATGCACCATCATTTCAGGCACAACGGCCGATTGCTTAACAACGCAGCCGTCAACGGCCAAATTGCCTTTCAGCACGGCAATCCCGCCGCTTTCCGAGTAGGGATTCTCGCTCGGACGGATGATGTTGTGGTCACGGTTTTCTGCGTGTTGCAAGTTTTCGCCCATCGGCTTGCCCGTGCAAGTTTGCACCGTCAAGTCGAGCAAATCACGTTTGGACAGCTCTTTCATAACAGCATATACGCCGCCTGCTTTGTCCAAATCCTCAATAAACGTCGGCCCTGCAGGCGCAAGACGGCACAAGTTTGGTGTCCGCGCACTAATGGCATGCGCGTCGGATAATGTAAGCGGCACTTTTGCCTCGTTGGCAATGGCGGGCAAGTGCAACATGGTGTTTGTCGAGCAACCCAGCGCCATGTCAACAATCATGGCGTTTTCAAACGCCGCGGGGGTCATAATATCACGCGCTTTGATGTCGCGCTTGACAAGTTCCATAATCTGCTTGCCCGACCGCTTGGCATGACGCAAACGCTCGGAGTACGGCGCAGGAATGGTGCCGTTGCCCGGCAGTGCCATGCCGATGGCCTCCGACAGGCAGTTCATCGAGTTCGCTGTAAACATACCCGCACACGAGCCGCAAGTGGGGCAAGCGTTTTGAGCGTATTTCTCAACCTCTTCTTCCGTCATGTCGCCGGAATGGTATGCGCCGACGACTTCAAAGACATCGCTTAGGCATTTTTGCCCCTCTTTTTCCACTTTACCCGCCAGCATTGGTCCGCCTGAGCAGAAAATGGTGGGAATATTCAATCGTGCCGCCGCCATTAGCAACCCCGGCACGTTTTTGTCGCAGTTAGGAATCATCACGAGTCCGTCAAAAGGCTGCGACATGACCATCGCCTCGGTCGAGTCGCAGATTAAGTCACGTGTCACGAGCGAATAACGCATGCCCTCATGTCCCATCGCCAGCCCATCGCACATCGCGATGGCAGGAAACATAATCGGCGTACCGCCTGCCGCAAGCACGCCTGCACGGACAGCCTCGGCAATTTGATTGAGGTGCATATGCCCCGGCACAATTTCGTTGTGCGAGTTGACGATGCCGATTAACGGACGATTGAGGTCGTCATCAGTCAGCCCCAACGCATAAAGCAAGCTCCTGTGCGGCGCACGTTCCACGCCTTTGGTCATTGAATGTGAACGCATGGTAATATCCTCCTGTATTCGTAGGGGCGATTGCCTTCAATCGCTCACGGGCGACCGGGGACGGTCAGCCTCTACATAATAAAATAATCATCCTCTTCCCAATTCGCGGGATTTTCATCAATATATTGCCATATGCGCTGGTATTTTTCTTGATTGCGGATGATACGGTCGTGAAATGATTTTTGCCAAATGGAATAACCAATTTGTTTTGTCACAAACGATTTTAGATTGCGCACGATATATTGTAGGGGCGACCGTCCCCGGTCGCCCGTGCCATTTTGAATGGCAACAATCGCATGAATATGGTTGGGCATGATAACATAATTGTCAATCTTGATTGATGGGTGATTTTCATTGTAATAAATGAGCGCCCCATCCACTATCTGCCCTATATCGGATAGACAAACGCGCGGGCGACCGTCCCTGGTCGCCCCTACAATCTTACCCAACACCTCATGCTTGTCCTTGACACATATCGTCACATAATAATGCCCTGCGCTTGCGTAGTTAAATCCACTTAGACGAAGACACTTTCTTGTTGGCAGTTCTCTCACAACAGTCCTCGTCGTTTAATTTCTCCGTCCTCGTCCCGATAAAACTCAAACATCCAGCGAATAATATCAATTGTCATCTGCTTCGTTTTGCCCTTAGTTGAATGCTCTGTGCCCTCAATAAAATCAGTCAACACGTCATAGCTGCCAAACGTAAAATGTTCGTTATTGATTGAGCCTTCGTCATAGTTTTCCAGGAATGTAATTGCATCAACCGGAGAAGTAAAGCGATGCGTTTCGCCTTTGAGAAAAACGGTTATATAAATATAATTCAGCCGATTGCCAAACCAATCTTTCCATACTACATTTGACATATCGGTCCCCCTCAAAAAATGAATTGTGTCAAGGGCGGGCATAAAAACCCGCCCTTGTAAAACAACTAATTGCTCGCGCTGTCCAAATCAGCGTCCTTGCCCCACAGCATATTCTCGCGCAGATGACGGCCAACAACTTCCATCGGATGGTTGTCCATCTCGGCACGTGCTTTGTTGAAATTTGGACGGCCTGCGGCATTTTCCGCCAGCCACTGTTCAGCGAATTTGCCGTTTTGTACGTCGGCAAGCACTTCTTTCATGCGTGCTTTGGTTTCGGCATGCGGTAAGACGCGGGGGCCGGAAACATATTCGCCGTATTCCGCCGTGTCGGAAATCGAGTAGTTCATGCCCGATACGCCGGCTTTGTTGACCAAGTCGATAATCAATTTCAACTCGTGCAACACTTCAAAGTAGGCACTTTCGGCCGAATAGCCGGCCTCAACCAACACCTCAAAACCGCAACGCATTAAGTCAACCACGCCGCCGCACAGCACGACTTGTTCGCCGAACAGGTCGGTTTCTGTTTCTTCGGTGAATGTTGTTTCCAAGATACCGGCACGTGCGCCACCCAAGCCTGCAATGTACGCTAATGCAATGTCCAATGCTTTTCCGGTTGCGTTTTGTTCAACAGCGACCAAGCTCGGCACACCTTTGCCGGCAACGTATTGCGAACGAACGGTATGTCCGGGGCCTTTGGGTGCGGCCAAAAATACGTCAACATCGGCCGGCGGCACGATTTGCTTGTAGCGGATGTTAAAGCCGTGCGCAAACGCCAAAGCTTTGCCCGCTGTCAAGTTAGGTTGAATTTCGGTTTCGTAGACTTTCTTTTGCAGTTCGTCGTTGATGAGAATCATTACGATGTCGCCGGCTTTGGTCGCGTCAGCCGCTGTCATGACGGTAAAACCGTCTTTTTCTGCTGTTTCCCAAGCCTTGCCGCCTGCGCGCTCGGCTACGATAACGTTAACGCCCGATTCACGCAAATTCATTGCGTGTGCGTGGCCTTGTGAGCCGTAGCCCAGTACCGCAACGGTCTTGCCGTCCAGATTCTTGATGTTGCAGTCGCTTTCATAGTACATTTTTGCCATGGTGGAATTCTCCTTTTTTCTTTGTATGTTCGTCAATGGTGTGCTGCCCTCGTTCAAGGGCAATCATACCAGTACGCACTAGTTCCAAAATGCCGAATTCGCGCAAGAGTGTTTCGACCGCCTCGGTCTTGTCCTCGGCGCCAATCAGCGAAAGGGTCAGGCTCGTCGAGCAAACATCAATAATCGAGCCTCTAAAAATATTGACAATTTGAATAATCTCGTTGCGCACATCGCGACTATCAGCTTTTACCTTAATCAACACCAGTTCGCGCCGCACGGCATTGTTTGTATCCAGCCGTTTGACTTGATGTACGGGCAGCAATTTGCGCAACTGATTGCAAAGCAATTCGGCATGCCGTTCATCGGCAAGCACTTCGATGGTCATGTGCGAAATCGCGGGGTTGTCCGTCGTGCCGACTGCCAGCGACTCAATATTATAACCCTTGCGGCTGAACAGGCGCGTCACCTGCGACAACACGCCGGACTCGTTATCAACTTGGATGGCTAGTGTGTGACGTTGTTGCATGGTTGCCTCCTATCGTCGTAGGGGACGCACACCGGGCGTCCTGTGCGCATTAAAGTAGGCGCTTCGGCTCTTTTTTGTGTTGCAGGACGCCCGGTGTGCGTCCCCTACATTGTAGAAAATGCTTATACTCCACATTCAAGACAATATAGCTCCGCCGCACCCCTGTCTATATCACCGAACATATTTGGCTCATCGAGTAATGCTCTCAGTTTTTCCGGTGTCACCCACTGAATTTCTACTGTTTTGTCGCCTTTTTCGAGCGGAGTACCTATCGCCTCGCATTTGAAATGAACGCCTACCGATTTTCCACATTTGCCTTCAAATTCTCCAGAGTTAAAAATCCAGCCCTGTTTACCGAAATAAACCGAATACGGTATGAATGTTTCTACGTCATTTTTATCCATATGGTTTTCTATTCCATAGATTTTAGTCACAGTCATTCCCACTTCTTCCATAACTTCGCGCTTCAAAGTGTCTATTATGGATTCGCCCCATTCGTTACAGCCTCCGGGAAATTCAAAGTGCTTCGAAATCCCTGTCCTGAAACACCGTTGGACTAGAATCATTTTATTGCCGTTTTCTTGCTTTGTTATAATTGCTCTTGCATTATAGAAAATCACACCACACCTCCACTAATATAAATTTTCTATACTCAAGCAAATACAGCAAACCCCAACATCACTCAATCAAAAACTCTGTAATATGCTTCCCCGAACCCACCATAGGTGTAACCATTTCATCCTGGTCAAGTATACAATCAATCACAACACCGCGCCCTAGTGTCACGGACGTTTGCGCTTGTTGTAACGCATCGGCGAATTCTTCTGCCGTGCTTGCCCGCAAGCCGAGCAAATCATACGCCTCCGCCAGCTTCACAAAATCCGGCCCGCGGTCAAGTGTTGTCTGCGAGAAACGCTTGCCGAACAACACATTCTGCCATTGCCGCACCATACCGAGTACGCCGTTGTTGAAGACACAGGTAATAATCGGCAACTTGTAATGTGCCTCAGTGCTGAGTTCGTGGCAGTTCATACGGAAACAGCCGTCGCCGGTGATGTGCAGGACAGTCTGTTCGGGGTGCGCCGCCTTGGCGCCGATAGCTGCACCCAGCCCAAACCCCATTGTACCAAATCCACCTGAGGTTAGCAACTGTCCGGGATAGTCGAAGAAGAAATGCTGTATCGACCACATCTGATGCTGCCCCACATCGGTGGCAACAATCGTGCGTTGCGGCAAAATCTCAGCAATGGTGGTCAAAATCTGCTTAGGGGTTAGCCCATCGCCTCTGTCGGCTGCGGGTGACTCTTTGCAGAAAGCAAAGACTTCATCTTTCCAGGCTTGATTGTCTTTCTGTATCACCTTATTGTTCAAAATCGACAGCACTTTTTTAGCGTCGCCAATGATGTGGTGGTCGGTTTTAATGTTTTTGTCAATTTCCGAGCGGTCAATATCAATTTGCACGATTTCGGCATTTTGCGCGAATGTCTCAAAGTTCAACCCCACACGGTCGGAGAAACGACAGCCAACAGCAATCAGCAAATCGCAGCGGTCACATGCATGGTTGGACTGTAATGTGCCGTGCATACCAATCATGCCCGTTGCCAACTCGTGTCGTCCGGGAATCGCTCCTGCACCCATAACGGTAATCGCCGTCGGCGCGTCAATCTTCTCAATAAATGCGCGGAACTCGTCCGCCGCCTCACTGCGCACCACGCCGCCGCCGCAAATGACAAGCGGTTTTTTTGCCTTTGCAATCATATCCACCAAATAGTCGATATCGCCGCTGTCCGGCGTGGGTTCATCAAACGCATGCGCCAACTTGCGCAATAACAATCTGCCGCTTTCGTGGTGCTTTTCGCGCGGGAGCGGCTGGTATTCGGCTTTTGCCACAGTTACATCATATAAAAGGTCAATCAACACAGGCCCCGGCCGGCCGCCGCGGGCGACAGCAAAGGCTTCGCGCACAACATCGGCCAGCGTATCGACATCGCGCACCAAATAATTGCATTTGGTAATCGGCATCGTAATGCCGACAATATCAACCTCTTGAAATGAGTCTTTTCCAATCAACGCTTCGTTGACATTGGCCGTAATAAAAACAACCGGCGAAGAGTCCATATACGCTGTTGCAATGCCTGTCACCAAGTTCGTTGCCCCCGGCCCCGATGTGGCAAAGCACACGCCGACCTTGCCCGATGAACGCGCATAGCCGTCCGCCGCGTGGCTGGCACCCTGCTCATGGGCAGTCAAAATGTGCGCAATGCGGTCAGAGTAGGCGTACAAGGCATCGTAAACAGGCATAATGCGCCCGCCGGGGTAGCCAAAAATGGTGTCAACGCCCTGTTCGAGCAGACACTCCATTAAAATTTCAGCACCTGTGCGTTGCATATGCTCTCCTTAATAAAGGGTAGCGTTCAGTATACCACAAATGCGGTGCACCTGTCAACGTCAAAGAAAAGAGCGCGGCACACGCCGCGCTCTTTGGGTGTGCCGTTACTCCACAATCATAAACTCCACATAAATTTCGCTCACCCAAACAGGCTCTACTTCACCAATAATCCACTTAGAAATCGGCGCCGGCATAATACGATACATTCCCGGCAAAAGTTCGTTGACGTAGAGCCTGTTTACAAGTTGACGGCTGAAGTTATCCCTATCGTTAACATCAAAGTCGGCATTTACAACGGTAAACGCCCATGATTCACCCTGTGCCAAAGAGGATGGAGGCCCATCGGTCCAACTTGCTGAGCCCAACAGATCGACCCACTCACCATCAACATTCTTTTCAAGAAAAAGATCATAAACGTGAGTAAGCGCATCACCTGCTACATTCGTTAACACCGCTGATATTGTCTCAAGCCGGCCATCTTCTATTTCGTACTCAATGGTAAGCGTCACACCATCCGGCAACTCTGAAGCCGCACTTTGGACAATCTTCGGCGTATGTTCCGGCAATGATGAAACTTCTGTTGAGCCGTCGACACCCATAAGGTCAGTGCTGGTATGACAACCAACGAACGTAAGAACTACTGTGATGACAAGGAATGCAAGGCATAGCTTTTTCATGTTTTTGTCTCCTTTACACTGTGGTTTATGGAGTTGGCAACGTTATTGATTTCTTAAGTGGTTTATCATAATCGAAAGAGTTGCTGTAATTCTAATAATTCTGGCATATTGTACGCCGTCAATGGTTCTTCTTCCTTGGTTAATTCCCCGTACAGAATATCGCTGTCCGGCACAGCCAATCATAGCAGGAGCACCACTTATTCCGCTCGTTGTAAAAGTGCGATAAAAAACAAGATTTCCCTCCCAACTCCTATCGCTTTGGCTATGTGGTCCTCCTTGAGACTCAACCATCCTTCCTCGACTTGGAGTAGGCGCGAATGGGTTGTCTAGTGTCGGGTATCCCACAACTAAATTTCGCTCACCCAAACAAGCTCTATTTCACCAATAATCCACTTAGAAATCGGCGCCGGCATAATACGATACACTCCCGGCAAAAGTTTGTTGACGTAGAGTTGGTTTACAAGCTGACGGCTGAAGTTATCCCTATCGTTAACATCAAAGTCGGCATTTACAACGGTAAAGCTGTGTGAATCGCCATGTCTCAAGGATCTGGCAATGTCATTCCATGCCCCTGTTTCTAATGTATCAACCCACTCACCATCAACATTCTTCTCAAGAAAAAGAGCCTCACCTACTCTACAACCGTAAACTCGGCGTAGACTTCACCTTGCCAAACAGTGGTGTGTATAATTTCGCCGTTTTCATCTACGCCATCTTCACGCATCAACTTGACATTGTTGACAGCGCGATAATGACCGGGCTCATCGGTAAAGGTCATCCAATGCGGACTTGATGCAGGAGTGCAAATTCGCACAGGGGTGGTCTCATGAATCTCTCCTGCTCTTAAAAAACCATAATTGACCATATGTGCATACGCCTCTTCTTCGCTCCACATGCCTAATATCATATGACGTTCCGCCTCTACACCGCCGCTGACCCAAAAACAATTATCACATAATACTGCGGCAACCCACTCGCCGCTCACTTCTTTTTCAACGTGGTGCATATATGAAACCCACACGACATAAGGCTCTTGCACAGTTGTGGTGAATGTCATTCTGACTCTGTTGTACTCATCAATATCCATCACCGACGCTGTTATCTCTCCGGGAAAATCGCCGAGGGGAAAGGTAAACTCCGTAGGTTCGGGTATTGGCGTTTCTAAGCGTATGGGCTCGGTCGTTTCAGATGTAGTCGACTCAACAAATTGAGGTGGGGTCGGCTGGTTGCCGGTCGTGCTCGTGCACCCTATAAGTAAAATAAAAGCCGCAACGATTGCTAACAATTGTAAATGTTTCATAACGCCATCTCCTCATGATAATTATACTTTTACTGTATGGGTGGCCCGCCAAACTGCTGCCTTATAACATTTATCTGTGTGTTAAAAGCAGGCGTAATTCTAACAGTTACAGCCAATGCTAATGCTGTGCCGCTATTAATCCCTAGAACACGGCCGTCAAAATTGCTCATTACAGGACTGCCGCTCATGCCGGGCGCAGTAAAGATATGGGAATAAAAAACATTTCCACCAGGGAGGGTCCAATGAGGTTCACGCGGACGTGTATCGCCAAAAGACCACCTCTGTCTGCCTTGAAATGCGGGCGACTCTCCGCTATGATGTGCTGCTATCCCAATAATTTGAACATCGGGTGCAGGAGGGTTATTTCCAGGCGAAGACGTGCGAAGCATAAAACTCCCCGCCCCGGGAAAAGTTCCGGCAGAAAATCCGATTATCCCTTTATCATATTGCGGATCTTGGTTTACTGACCATCGCGTGTGGACCCATGCATTGGAAACTGTACGGAAGTGGAAAGGATTGAGCAGAAGCAATTGAAGATTAAACGAAAGCCCCGTTGCACTTGGAATCCGCAAAACGTGTCCAGACGTTAATCCCAAACGAGTACATATCAAAAATGCTGTAGCCGTACCAAAATGTGTAACGTTGCCAATTCTGTAGTGAAGGTACAGTTCTCCAATGGCGGAAACAGGATTTGTTAAGAACCAAAACGGATAAGGCGTTATTCCTGGCCCAATAGCCAACGGCATCAACAAATCCTCAAACCGTACGCTACTCCCACTCATCTCCCGTATATTCACAATTGAATACGGCGCAAGCAACGCTTGTCGGATAGCTCTCACCTCCGGCGGATTGGGCGCAAAGCTCGGCTCAACACGTTCAATACCTGCATTCGTCACAAAATAGTACCCGCTGGTATCGTTTTCAAAATCAATCATGTACCACATGTTTTCGTAGCCCGACGAATCAATGGTCGTCTCCTCAATCCACCTGTTCGCATCCTCGACCCCTTGCACATAAAGTGAATACAACGCGTTAAGCTGAACCATTGCATTTTCATTTAGCGGCATGTTGTCAGCACCCCTGCCCGCCGCGGCAGCATCTGCGCTTGCCGCAACCGAAAGTTCAGCCTCCGTAGCCTCCAACCCGTCAAACGTGCCGATAAATTCGGCAAATCCCGGGTCGTCGACCAGCACATCAATCAACTCGGTATCGGACAACTCGTAGACTTCAAATTGTACTGCAGATTCGGGTTTTCCGCGCTCCGCCGACGCCGGCAGCATAACTAATACCATACACAGCGCAAGGACAGTGGCCACCCATCTGCGGGCGGCGGATATAGTTTTTGCTTGTCTCATGTTTCTTCCTCCATATGTAGTATTTTAGATGGGCTTTTTATGCGCAATCATCAAGTTTAAATATAGCATATCACATATTTCTCTAGGTGTCTAATCGAAACTTGTCGAATGGTTGACTTGTTATAAAGAAATTTTAATCAAAGGGGTCTCGCAATCGCCCTACACCGGCCGCAGCCCTTCAAACGTCGCCATTAAATTCAGTCGCCCGAACCCCCACTGATTATTGGGATACGCCAGCCCCGCCGTGCGGTCGCACCCCGCAATCAGTTTGGCACGAATGCGAAACGAGTCATACGACGCGTCATGGCCCTCCACTACGCCCCATTGCAACATCAGTGCGCATGCCCCCGCCGTAATGGCTGCCGCAACGCTCGTGCCACCCATTGTGCCGTGCCCGTAGGGAAAAATTCCTGTCACATCGACCCCCGGTGCCACCAAATCAGGCGCAATGGCCGGCAGCCGTGTCGGCCCCCACGAACTGGTAGGCGACAACGCCCCGCTGCGCGAATCATATGCCCCGCAGGTGATCACACCGACGGCCGTCGCCGGTGCCGTCACGGTATAATTCGGTACGGGCGAAAGAAACTGTATGTTGGGCGGCGACAACGCCGTCACCGGCAGCCAGGCGTGATACGTACCGTCCAACACTACATCGCCGTGTACTGTAATACGCCAAACACCTTGTGTTGCTGACCATATTTTAATGCGAGTCAACTGTTCGCCGCTGCGCTGAATGGGGAATTGATATGTTACCGATACCATTGACCGCTCCAATGGCAGCCGCTGTGTAAATGTTTCGTCCGAACGCGCCGGAATACGCGCGATCTGCAGTCCCGTCGGCGTTCGTATCGATACTGACAGCCTATCAACAGCATAGTTCCAAATGGACAAATAAATATCCTGTGCTGCCGTACCCACGCGCAGGTCGATGTCTTGTGTATCTCCTGTGTTACCCAGCCGTCCCATGGTATGATGTCCTGATTGACTCTCATTGCCTGCCGCTACGCACATCGCTGTACCTGGAATGCCGGCAATGTTTGATAAATACTCCTCTAAGGCCGTAAAGCCGTTGTGACTACCGATGTTTGAGCCAAGCCCTAAGCAAATCGCAACCGGGCGGCCTAACTTGCGCGCTGTGTCGAGAATGTATTGCACTCCCATCATAATATCATCGGTGGCGTAAACATCTTTCAGCTCGGGCGGGACAAGGAAATACTCACAAACATACGGTTGCGCGCGCTTGAGTTTAACCGCGATGATCTCGGCGTCCGGTGCCGCGCCGATATATGTTCCCGGCTCACGGCTACCTGCTACCGAGGCCAAAAACGTGCCGTGTCCGGCGGTGTCTTGGTGCGGTACAAGCTCTTGCGGATTGTCTGATAACAACGCCGCGTTGATATCATTGTTGCTGTACTCACTGCCATAGTGATACCCTTCGGGCGGTCGCCCGCGCATTGTCTGATCCCAAATGGCGGCAATCTTGCTGCTGCCGTCTTCATAGCGAAAGGCATTTTGTGTATAGTCAATGCCGGTATCGATGAATCCCAGGAGTACGCCATGGCCGCGCAAGTCCAATGCGGGGTGCTGTTGCACCTGCGTAATGCCCGAAGCCGTCAGTTCGGCTTCGCCCATCAAGCCAAATATCAAAGGAAGCAAATTATGCGACGCGCTGTAAATCAAATCAATGACCTGCTCAGCATATGCGCGGTCGGTGTAGATAATCGTGTACCCGCCCGGAAACGATTTGCCGAGCTGGATATTTGGATTATCGGCCAAAAATGCCGGTGTCAATATATCGGTATACACAATCAACGGCACTGTATCCGGCGAAAGAATAAAATCTTGAAGATTGTTGGTGTCCATGGCAATCTGTCCTTTCAAGTTGTAGGGGCCGCGCCTCATGTGACCTGCGCACTAAAAAAACGGCATCATTACAAAAATTCCCTAATTCCCTTCGGGAGAGGCGGAACATTTTTGCGTGACAGGTGGGTTATCAGCTCGCAGGTGGCAGCCTTTCATCCTAAATTCTGACTATTTAGAGCTAACATCGTCTGCTCCAAACACAGACGCCCATAGCCCCATACAGGATTGGGATACGTCACTCCCGATTGCCGTACCGCGCCGCGCTGCAAAAACGCTTTAACCCGCTGCCCGTATAAAAACAAGTCGTTGCCCTGTACGATGCCCCACTCCATCATAAGGGCTGCGGCACCTGTGACAAAGGGTGCCGCCATGCTTGTGCCGGTGAAACTGTCGTAGCCTCCGCTGCTGCGTGCCGACAAAATATCGACCGCCGGCGCCACTAAATCGGGCTTTGGGTAAACAATAGCATATGTAAACCCGCGCCCTGAAAAGTCAGCGGCAGTGTTAAACCGTGAGTTGTAACCGCCGACAGATATAACAGATTGCGAAGTCGCGGGCAGGGTGATGGTAAGGCCTGGGTCGGGGCGCAGGAAAGCTGTATCCGTACCGACTTCTTCCAGCGTCGGCAGCCAAACATGAAACTCACCGTCAACAATTTCTCGCCCCGTCAGCCGCAACTGCCATAGTCCTGCTGCGTTTGCGCCAAATGATACAAAAACTTCCTGCCGTCCGCTGTAAAAGGATGGTTGCCCGTAGTGGACTGCCGCAGTTGTGCCGGAGAGGGAAAACGATTTGACAGGTGTGCGTGGATCAAGAGAACCGGTCGATTGTCCGTTTGGCGCGATAAGCTCTATGGTAAAGTCATCAGAAAAGTGCTTCCATAGCGTGAGATAGACTGATGGCAAACCGCCACCAATCGTGAAATCAATATTCAACGTCTGCCCCGTGGCGATCATGCCACCGTAATGATGGCCGGTAAAGCCTTCGTTGCCCGCTGCCGCAACGATGACAGTCTTCCAACGCCGTGCGACGGCATCAATGTAAGTTTCAAATAGCGAGCTGCCGTCATGCGCGCCGTGGTTGGTGCCATAGCTGAGATTGACGACCAACGGCAAACGCAATGCCAATGCCTTGCCGCTAAGGTAATTCAGCCCGCGCATAATGTCAGTCGTTTGTGCCCCGCTCCCCAACTTGGCAACCAGCAGCGATGCTTCAGGGGCAACACCCGCCGCAATGCCAGCCACCGCCGTGCCGTGCCCCAACTGGTCTACGTTGGGGATGTTCTCTGTATACTCTGTGCTGCTTTCGATATCAAATACTGCGAGAATGCGCCCTTGGAAATCAGCGTGTCTGCCATCAATGCCCGAGTCAATGATGCCGATGGCAACGCCTTGACCAGTCAATCCATATCGTTGCAGCACCGGTGTAATGCAGGCTGCGTCCATGCCTTGCCGCAGCTGTGGTGTCAGCCTTTTGGGCAGTTCGATATATTCAATTTCGGGATAGCTATACAAGTCGGCAATACGTTTCGGCGGCAACGTCAAAATGGAAAAGCCATCGCCCAAATCTTCCGTCGTAACGCCTTCGATAGCAGGCAGGCTGCCGCTATGTTTGACAATAACCTCCATCGTTAGTGAAAGGCGTCTATATCGGCAAGTGACAGCGAGAAATTACGCCAAAAGCCTCTGTCCCACTGATATCCAACCAGTACATCGCCCGGCAAAATAGCAGTCGGAAACATCCAAAACCGCCCGTTGCTCTTTGTCCAAAGATACACGCAGGTATGTAAGGCGTTGGGCAGATGATCGCGGACATCCATTGTGCCGGGATAACTCGGCGCAATGTTGGGGGCGGGTGCGGCAGGGCGGACATAGGAGATGAAAGGGAGCATATATGACCTCCAAGAGTTGTTTGCACGGGACATTCGAGTGCGTTTCCCTTACACAGTCTATGCAAAATTCGCATATTGTGAACTGAACAATCAATGGAGGAGGCAAAAATGTATGATTTACGCCATGAATGACCCAAACCTGCCTGCCCGCGGACGTCTGCAAATTGACGCTGTGGCAAGCGATATGGCGCATCCCGCACCCAACGCTCGTGTGCGCGTAATGCCGCATGACGAAAGCAACATTACCGTAGAGGAAATGGTGACCGACAGCTCGGGGCAAACGCCTATCGCTATTCTGCCCGCGCCGCCGGAGGAACACTCCTTGCAACCATCCGACCATATGCCATACAGTGAGTATGATGTAACGGTCGATCTGGAGGGCTACGAGCCTGTGACAGTCAAAGGCGTGCAGATCTTGCCCGATACCGGCTCATTTTTGCAAGTCGAACTCCACTCGGTAACAGGCGGCGTGGGCGCGGAAACTGTCAAGATCAGCGACCATACGCTGTGGGGCAACTTTCCTCCCAAAATTCCTGAAGATGAAGTCAAGCCTCTGCCTGAAACAACGGGGCTTGTCGTGCTGCCCAAACCAGTCGTGCCGGAAATTGTCGTCGTGCATGACGGTATGCCGCAAAACACAGGTGCGAGGCGATTTTATGTGCCGTTTGCCGACTATATCAAAAATGTGATATATACAAAATACCAAATCCGCAGAGGACAAGCCTTTGCGGATTTTTAGTTATATGACAAGCCTCTTTTAGCATAAATTGCATAAGAGGTGAAGCACATGGAGAAAGAAGAAAAAATCATTTTACCAAAGGAATTACAAAATGAAATGATAAAATTCTTTCTTGATGTTGCTATTCGTCAGAAGAAACAAGAACAGTTAGAAAAACGCCTATCAGAAAAAAATGATAGGAGTGAAAAGTAATGGAAACAGGAATTTATGTAAGAGTATCAACAGAGGAGCAAGCCAAAGAGGGATATTCAGTTCGTGGACAAGAACAAAAATTAAAAGATTATGCCCGAATTAAGGATTGGACACTTTACGATGTTTATATCGACGAGGGTATAAGCGGTAAAAATATTACCGAACGTCCCGAAATGAACCGATTAGTTGAAGACATCAAAAAGGGCAAAGTCAAAAACGTTTTAATTTTTAAGATTGACCGCTTGACACGAAGTACATCAGATTTAATTTATCTTATTGATTTATTCAGCGAGCATAATTGTACTTTCAACTCTTTGATGGAAAGTATAGATACGCAAACAGCTTCGGGGCGAATGTTCTTAAAGATTATCGGTATATTTGCAGAATTTGAACGTGAAAATATATCCGAAAGGATTATACTGGGGCGAGAACGTAAAGTTAAAGAGGGATATACTCTTTGTTCACATACAGCAAGTTATGGTTATGAACGTCCGAATGGAGAAAAAATACAAACTATCATTGAACATGAAGCAATAATAGTGCGTGAAATATTTGACTTATACGCTAATAAAGGAATAAGCATGACCCAAATTGCACGAAGATTGAACCTTCGAGAAATTCCAACGAAACATAATGTAAAATGGTCATCAAACGGAGTGAAGAATGTACTTGCAAACAATAATTACATAGGTGAAGTAAGACATCATTTTCAAGACGAAGAACGTGCATATACAGTTCAAGGGCAACACGAAGCTATTATAACAAATGAAATTTTTGAAAAGGCGCAAAAGCGTTTATCTAAAATTCCTCGAATATCACCACGAAAAACACCAAATGAAGAAAATTATTATTCAGGATTTTTGATTTGTGCAAAATGCGGATATAAAATGAACACCCATAATTCATATAGTAAATTGAAAGACGGAAGTATTAGTTTTTCTACGAATTATGATTGTTCAAACATGGCGGTCGGTGAATGTGATGCAAGTAGCGTTAGTGGAAAAAAACTTGAAAAAGCATTTTGCGAATATATAGAAAATATAGCTGACTTTGAAAATAAAAACGCCTTGCACGTCCATGAATTAGAGCAAACGAAACAAGAACAGCAACAACAAATTTCAGAATATGAAAAAAAGCTAAGTCATTTTGAAGCCAAAGAACGTGAAGCGTTGGATTTTTATGTTAAAAACACTTTGAGCATTACTGAATATCGTCAAGCCAAAACTATGATTGACGATGACAAGCAAATCATAATAGAAGAATTAGAGCGTTTGCGTTTAGAAACAGAAGAGGTTACAGATAACAAAATAGAAATTGCGCAAAGTGTAAAAGAAAATTGGTCAAATCTTTCTAAACCAGAAAAGCGAATGTTTTTAATGCAATTCGTTGAAAAAATTGTTCTTGAAAATCAAAAATTAGGAATAGGGGAAAGAGGCAGACAAAAAAGAAAAGTTAAAATTTATGATATAGTTTTTAAGCAATGATAAATATTGCACCGCACAATCACTTGTCAAGGTGGAGATTTTGAAGTTTTTGCCGTAGGTAAAAAGTTCTAAATACTACCTTGACAACAGAACATAAATACAATTAACAAAGGGTTATGCCACAACTTGGCATAACCCTTGATTGCTATTGCATTTTAATCTTTCAAATAATATGGCTGCTTAATCACTCGTAAATTACCGAATGGCGTTAAAAGCACAATGTCTTTGAGTGTTGCGAACTCCTCTGGCTTGATAATCCGCTTTTCCATTTCGTATGTATTAGTTGATTTCCCCTGTGGGAAATTTAGAAACGCACTACTCTGTGTTCCTCGTTGCTTAACTTCTTTGTCATATGTCCCGACAAGGCGTGAGAAATATTCTTGCGTTTCTGCGTCCGTTGCGGATAGAATCGCCTTGTACGCACAAGTATCTGAAATTACCTTGCGTTCGTTCATGCCATATATTAAATCCAACTGCGCAAGGCTTTGTATGATTAGGCAAATGGTGATTTTCTTACTCCGCAGGGTCGCTAATCCGTCTATTATCGCATTTACTTTACCCAGGCGAAAATGTTTTTGACCTTAGTGGTAGTGTATCAAGTCTAATCCTACGATTACTATTACGATGAACCCTAGTTTCCTTTTCCAACTCACCTTTAATATCAATAGCAAAAATACTACCCTTAAAAATTCGCAATGTGGGGATTGCAATACACGAGCTTTTGCCCGAACCAACACCGCCAACGACTAATACATGACCATCTAATGTTTCGGGTTTCCCTACATATTTATCGTACATTTTATTTACGCAAAGGTGTTTTTCTGGACTTTTACCGAAAACAACACCTTTTTTATGCCAATGTTGCAACTCTGAAAAAGTGTCATTAGTATTCGTTTTGCTTTTCGGCTTTGTTGATACTGACTTACTACCTAACCACCAAGCACCCTTGGAAAGCCCCACAAACAACCTGCCTGCCAACTTCAACGACGGCAATATATCTCCCCACTTCATTTCTGTACTCATATTATCCACCCTTTTATAGCTAATTTTATTATCTATATGTTTTTGAGGATAGAAAAATACCGCCCGAATTTTCGAGCGGTACAATGGTTTATTTAGCTACCTAACCCCCTGGTTAGTTAAGAAATCAGCGAAAGTCTCAGGAGTAACGGTAATAACGCGTTGACCATGTCCCGGATCAAAGTCGACATTATGAGCACCGCGAGGGCCAAAATTAGCAGAAGTAACAACAAGAGACTGACCAGTTGATGGGATATCAAGGGTGATCCAACCAGAGTGGCCTCCGTCCCCTAATGCCGGGTTTGGTTGAGGTGTAAAATGCCAATTAAATTTTGCGACAGCCCCATCTGGTCCATTAAGCTGCTCGGCGAAGGCATAGTTGATATCTTCAGCGACCTCTCGCAAGAACGCCTGTTTCTGTTCAGAAGTTAGATTACCAGTTCCCCTTGCAGAAATCCCAAGGCCAACAGGAGATGCAGAATCCGTTCCTGTCCTAATTTCAGTATGTCTTCTGCGATCAATCGGTGTTTCGCCAGTTCCTGGCTCTTCTGGAGTTGTTGGAGTTTCTGGAGTCGTCGGTGGAGTATAGTAGCCCGGTCCGTTCTCAGGTGGAGTTGTTGGAGTTTCTGGTGTCTCCGGAATCTCTGGAGTCACATAGCCCGGAGTTTCTGGAGGAACAACAGGATCACCGCCACAAGCTGTGAAAGATAAAACCTTTGCTACAACCAAAATTGTAAGAGCAAGTTTGCGGAAAGGATAGCGTTTTGTGTTTGGGAGGCTATTAATCTTTGCGACTGCTTCCGCTTCATTAGCTGATTGTTGATTTAGTTTTTTTCTAATACTCATAAATATCCCCTTGTCGTTTTTAAAATTTCTACTATTATATCACGTTTGGCGCGCATGAAATTTGTTCATAACTATTTTTCACTTGCAACCATTCCGCAAAAGTACACTTTTACAAAAACGTATCACAAAGCTATTTTTGTCGCAAAAGATAGCTCATTTTGTGTTTTCAAAAAATATTTTCGCAAAACCTATTGCAAAAATCAAAGAAATCGGTTATAATGTTCTAAGTTAAACGACTTCGTAAAAGTGTACCTTTACGAAGTCGTTATTATTTTTCCTGCTTTATTCGATACTCACGCAGATATTTATAGAAACTCGTTTCTTTCATGTCGCAAAGCACAAGCACTTTATCAAAGGTAATTTGTTTTCGCTCCCATTTCCGCACTAACTCCCCGAAGTTGTCGGGCGGTTGTTTCGGTGGTCTGCCAAATCTCACGCCCCTTGCTTTGGCGGCGGCTATGCCCTCGGCTTGCCGTTTGTGTATGCTCTCTCGCTCGGTTTGTGCAACGAATGACAGCACTTGCAAAACTAAATCGGCAATGAATGTGCCAAGCAAATTCTTTTCTTTGCGTGTGTCGAGTAGTTCCATATCAAGTACAACAATATCAACGCCTTTTTCTTTGGTAAGTATGCGCCATTGGTTTTGAATTTCTTCATAGTTGCGCCCTAAGCGGTCAATGCTTTTTATGTACAGTAAATCGCCTTGTTGTAAGCATTTCAATAACTTTTGATAATTCGGGCGGTCAAAATCCTTGCCCGATTGCTTGTCCGTAAATATATTATTTGCTGATATATTCAATTCTTGTAGTGATATAAGTTGTCTGTCCTCATTTTGGTCTGTGCTTGATACTCTGATGTATCCGTAGATGGTCATAAAAAATCCCCTTTCATAGAAAGTTTATTCTATGGAAGGGGATAAATTTCAAATTGGGTTTGTTCTTATTTATTTCATATATTGATATTCTGCTGTTTGCCACTATTAAGGATTTTCATATAAAAATTCACCATTACCACTACGACTTCCATTGGTAGTGCCCCTTCGAATAGTAACTCTTCCGTTGTTTGTTATTGAACCTGTATGCACTCCAGATATAGTAACTTCTGCGCCGGAATATACAATCAAAGAGCCAGTATGCGTGCCATTAATAACCACGTTCGCCCCACTAAGTACAGTTAAACGCCCTGTAAGAATTCCGTTTATTGTCAGTGTACCACTTTCTACAATGACTGGACCTGAATGCGTTCGTAACATTCTATAATTTGATGTTATCGTCAATGGTGTTTGCTCTGTATTCTCATACAAATGATTATTCGCCGTTTCATCTTCTGAATCGTCATTTTGTGTTATGTTTGGCGTGTCAGAAGTATCAGGAACATTGGGATTTGGCTCTCTGTTTATGTAACCCAAAACAAATGAAATTGATATTGAAAAAGCTATTATTACCGCTAGAATAACTATACTTAGCTTTTTATGTTTCTTACAAAAACCTTTTATTCTTTTGTAAACTTTGCCATCTTTAATGAAACGGTCATATAAGCCTAATAAAACACTTATTGAAGTCAAAACAGCAGCTATAATAATAATATCCATTGCAAATAAGCTCCCCATAATATGATAATTATTATATCATATTATGGGGAGCTTTTCAACAATAAAATATAAAATAAACTTAGAAACTCATATTTGGAAAATCACTTTTGATTTCATTAAGTAGCTTTTTTTGCTCTTGCCGAGGCATTTCATTTGTTGCTCTGTTCCACGCTTTTCGGAGTTCAACAAGTGCGAATCCTCTTTTATGAGAACCCATTTCTTTCACTTCTAAAAGGAGTTTTCTCATGCTTTCTCTGTCAGGATTTATATTTTTGTATTTTTTTTGATACTCCAAATACCTATACATAAACGGATTTCCAAACACCATATCTGATTCCTTTCTCTTTCTCAAACTATATTTCGCCACATAACTATCAAAACCCTACCTATACCAAACCCTTTCATACTCCCTTGCCCTTTCACGCTCACGCAGTTTAATCAATTTATACGCCTGTTCGGGCGCAACTTCGTCTAAAATCCGTTGAAAACTCCGCTCGTTTATCATTTCAAGCAATCGTTCGCTTTGGGTGTATGCAAGTTTTTCTTTTGGCGTTAGACTTTGCAAATGCTTTTTATCAAGCCCTATCAAGTCATCTTTAATCTTCTGCCCATCATGGGCAACTTCCGCAAATAACTTTTGCCTTTGATATTCAAACGCAAAAATGTCTTTTTCAGCCACAAGCGGAGCAAGCCTGTCTTGTAACCGCTCGCTTGAACGCTCCATATCTTTTGCCTTGTATTCAAGCCGTTTTGCTTCGGCGGTCGCTTCTTCGGGAATAACATAAAATTCACGCTTGAAAGTGTTTGTCGCTTGATTAAACGAATTTTCAATCTGTTGTATTTGGCTATCGTAAAATCCTTTGCTTTTGAAAAGCCCTGTTTGTTGTCGCTCGGATTTCAAATCCGCAATTCGCTTTTTCAAGACTTCGATATTTTGCGCTCGCTCGGTTATTCTTTCGCTCTTAAATCGCAAAGACTGAATTTCTCGCCGTGTTTCGGCGGATTTTTGTTTTATGGCATTGATTTCTTTATCAAGGATGAAATGCCCCTGTTTTAACTCGTGCATATATTCCGCTGTGATTTGGGGTTTTGCTGTTTTGTTTTGTGATACGATTTCTTGATACTCTCTAACACGGTCACTATCACGCCCTGCCTTTTCCATAGCCTTCGCTATTGCGCCAATATGGATTGTTGGCTCTCGGTCAATGCCTTGTGCTTTTAATGTGCGATGGTCTATCCGCTCGTCAAGTCCTTTTTCTTGCAACCGCTCATTGCAAATGTCAGCCCAACTCTCACGCCATTGCTCTAAAAGCTCCGTCTTGTTCCAATCTCGATTTTTGCCCTCAAAGCCTTTTGCGGAAACTTCACGAGTAGTTAGCATTATATGCGCATGGGGGTTGCCGTCTTGCTTGTCGTGAATAGCAAAATCAGCGCACATTCCTTTATCAACGAAATTGTCTTTGATATAGTCACGGACAAGCTCGATTTGTTCTTGTAAATCAAATTCGACAGGCAAGGCAATGTCTATTTCTCGTGCCGTTTGCGAATCCTTGCGCTTTTCGGATTTCTCAACGGCATTCCAAAGAATGGGGCGGTTTTGAAATTCTTTCGGTGCATTTTGAGGTAGCATAATCTCGGAATGTACAACACCCGATTTACGGGTATAGTCGTGCGTTATTCCGTCATATTCGTTATGCAATTTTTCGCCTGCACGATATGCAGCAGCGGCAACCGATGAACGCCCTGCGCTCCGCTTGATTATCTGTGCGTGAAGATGATAAATTGCCATAACGCCCCTCGCCTTTCCGCACTACACGATAGTGCGATTCCTTAATAAAATATGCTCGCACCGTGTAAAACGTGCGAGCGATTTTTATTAAGGGCAAAGGAGCGTGAGCGAATTTGCAAGCTCCACGCCAAGTGGCGCACACGTTCGTTAGAACGTATAAGTGCGCTTTTCAGACTTTTGCGCAGTCGAAGATTTATGGCACGGCTATAAATTTTCGGCAATTTTAGCAGACGTAAGTTTGCTAAAATGATGGGCGCAAAAGTGATGTTCGCCATAGCACATTTTATATGCCAAGTGCATATATTGAAAATGTAGTGCTATGGTGAACGATGACAACTGGGAGGGGAAATCTTATGGACGAAAAGGACGAAAAACGATTGCAAAATATACGAGAAAAAATAGCGACGATGAAAAAGCAAGAGCAGACTGTTGTTGCTCGAATAAAAGAAAAGGAACGTAAATCACGAACACGCCGTTTGATACAAAACGGCGCAGTGGCTGAAAAATATTTGAATTGTGAGGGGTTCGAGCCAACAGAGTTTGAGGAGCGAATAAAGGAAATCGCAAAATTATTACAAGCGATTGACGGCGAAAACGGAACGGCGAGGAATGACGGCAAGTTACAACGCAATGACGGTATTCCGAATTAAGGTGATACTATCCCTTTCCCTGTTTCGATATTCTAACAAAAAAGACACAGCTACTGTCAAGGGTCAAGATGAATGGCTACGCCACCCTATGACAGGCTGTGCTTTTTTGTGGTTTCGTATCTAAGGGGAAAGGCGAAGTGTGGTTTATATTTCATTTGACATTTTCATTGAAAATATGATATAATTCTCTTATTGACAGGCACTTTCAACGCTGTTTGGGCGTTTTGTATATATGACAAACGTAGCAAGCAGCGAGATTTACGCCACATGGCCGGAACAGACCTTGCGGGCGAACATTTTGGCGATTTTATCGTTTACGCTCAATCGTGTTTTTACATACATCTGTACGTTGAGAAAATATGCTTTCGTAAGCCGTCACATTGATATACATTCGTTTATAGAGAAGGCGTTGTAATACATCCGACGTGTCTGTAAAAAATCCTTATATCTTGCGTTGTCCCCCCATCTGTTACCACTCGCTCACCTATCTCAATTTTCTCAATCAAGGCTTCGAGTAATTCTCTGTCCACCTCCAAAGCGGTGGATTTTTCTTTTATCAAGGAAGTCCATCTGCTAATATCAAAATGCTTGTCTTTGACTTCCTCAATGGATTGGTTCAGTAGTTCAAATCTGCTTTCGGCAATCGCGCGACTTGCTTCGATTCGACTTGCTCTTTCGGCAAACTCGGCGTTGGTGATGCGCTCATCGAATCTATCGTCATACAAAACTTCAATTTGATTGTCGAGTACATAGAGTTGTTGCTCTAATTTGCGTACTTCTCTTATCACGGCAGATGTGTCCGTTTTTTGATCGCCGACAAGACGTTCCATGAGCTGTTTTGCAATGCCGCTTTCATCTATCTTGATTTGCTGTGCCATTTCGCTGATTTGCGATAGTACGATGACTTTTAGATTTTTCTCCAAAATCCTGTGCGTGGAGCAGGCTGTGCCGCCACTTCGAGTGTAGGTACGACAGCCATATGCACCAAAGGCGGCTATTCGACCATCTTTCTTCACCTCTTGCCGCTTGATATAACCCATCTTTGTACAACAATCCGAGCAGACAACCAATCCCGAAAATAGGCTTTGCTTTGGTTCACTTGCATTTGCCGCATTTGCTTTTACAGCATTATTAAGCGCTTGCACCTTGTCCCATAATTCGATGTCAATGATGGCAGAGTGAGTGTTTTCAACTCTTATCCACTCATTCTCGTCGCGTTTATATTCCCGACTGTCACGATAAGAACGAGTGCCGCGTTTGAGCGAAACAGTATGTCCGATATATACTTCGTTGTTCAGCATCAGTTTCACCGTGCGGGATGTCCAAATAGCGGTGATGATGGCTGTTGTTTCGCGCTCTTGCCGTTTGAAGTAGTACAATCTTGGCGGTAGGATGTTTTCCTTGTTCAGTTCACCTGCTACTTTTGAATACCCCATGCCGGTCGCTCTTAGTTCAAACATTTTGCGAACCACATTGGAAGCGTAACTGTCAATGATTAGACGATGACGTTCCTTTGGATTGATGTCATAGCCATACGGCGTAGTTCCCGAAAGTTTATGACCCTCTTTTGCTTTTGCCGTCATCACAGACTTGATTCGGCGGCGGACATCGCGCACATAAAAATCATTTACGGCATTTAGGAATGGCATAATGTCGTTCTCGCCGTTTTCGGTGTCAATGCCATCAGACAAACTGACAAAACGGCAACCAAGCGCAGGGAGTTCTTCCTCTAAATAGCGCCCGGCTTCGAGGTAGTTACGCCCGAAGCGCGAGAGGTCTTTTACAATGACAAGGTTAATCACTCCGGCACGCACATCTTCCATCATATCTAAAAAGCCTTGACGGTTGAAATTTGCGCCGCTTGCGCCGTCGTCTACATAGGTTCGTGTTTCAATCCAGTCCGGCATCATGCCGATAAACTTTGAAAGCATTGCTTCTTGATTTTCGATGCTGACAGAATCTTCGCCGCTTTTGTGATAGCCTTTGCTTTCATTTGACAGACGAATATACTTGCCCACTTTGTAGATTTTCATGCGTTCACCGCCTGTGGCGGCAATAGGCTTAGACGATCAATGTCACCAACGTAGTTATAGACAATGCGAATGTCGCACTCACGACTACCGTTTATAATTTGTGTTTCTCCAACGATAATGCGGTCAATAAGCAAATTCAGCATTTCAGGGTCGAGTGTTTCGAGTCTTGCATATTCTCTAACCATGCTCATCCATTTTTCAGCGCCATTTTCAAGTGGTTTAATTCTGCTTACACGATGTTCGAGAATAGCAACCGATTTTGAACGTTCAACTCGTTCCTGCTCGTATTTCTGAACTTGCCGTTTGAAAAAACTGTCGGGGACAAGTCCCGATATTTTATCCTCATACAAACTTTCAATAAGCGTGTCGAGTTTGTCAAGTTGCTTGAGGTGAGCATCCAATTCGCTTAGATAGACAGAGGAATAATTGTTATTTGTCTGCCCGGCTAATATCGCACTAAGCATACGCTCCTCGTTAAACTCTATCCTTTCAGCATAACCTTGAAGATGTGCAACAACCAAATCCATAAGCACATTCTCGCCAATCGAATGTATGGTACAGGCCGCTTTACCGCTACGCCCGTAAGTGCTGCACATATACGAAACGTGCTTATATTCGCTGCCGTCTTTACGTTTGCGCCGTTCTACGTTCCCGCGATGCTTGAAATCGCAATCGGAACAATATAGCAAGCCTGTAAAGAGGTTTGTTCCGCCATCTGTTCTGCGACTCGGACGATATTTTTTGTGAGTGAACTCTTGCACACGCTCCCATAAATCAAGGTCAACCAATGGTTCGTGTGTGCCTTCGACACGTACCCATTCGTCACGGTCTTTTCTTACTTGCTTTTGGTTTTTGTATGACAATGTGCCATATTTACAGGCGACCAAATTGCCGATGTACACTTCGTTTTTTGCAATGTCTTGCACGGTAGTTTGCCCCCACAAGCGGCTGGTTTTGGTTGGGTTTTTCTCTCCTTTGTTTTTGTAATACACTTCGCGCGGCGTTGAAATTCCGTCGTCATTGAGGTGCATGGCGATGGCTCGAAACCCCGTGCCTGCTGCTCTCATCGAAAAAATCCGGCGAACAACAGGTGCGGTGTTCTCATCGACGACGAGCTGGTGGCGGTTGTTCGGGTCTTTTTGGTAGCCATACGGCGCATATGTTCCCGTGAATTTTCCACTTGATGCCGAAATTCGTTTTGCCGCCTTTACTTTGGTGCTTGTAGTCTTAGAGTGCTGTTCGTTGAACCAGTTGCGGAACACCATCATATCATCTAATTTTTCGTTTAGCGAAATCAACTCACAGCCGTGTTCGGGCAGGAATATTTCGGCAAGATTGCCAACTTCCAAATAATTTCTTCCAAGCCGTGACAAGTCTTTAATAAGGATCGTGTTAATGATGCCGTCTTTTACATCGACAATCATTTTTTGAAACGCCGGACGATTTTGGTTTGTACCACTAAACCCATCGTCCTGATATATTTCGTAAACATTCCACCCCTTTTCTTCCGCGTATTTTTCGAGCATGAGTTTTTGGTTTTCGATTGAAACACTTTCTCCAGCTCTGTCGTCCTCTTTACTAAGGCGGACATAGATGCCAACCTTGTAGCGTTTTTGTTTTGCCATTATCAAACCCTCCGTAATATTAGGCAAAACACAAGGCTGACGAAACGATTTACATTTTAATTATAGCGCGCTTTTCAGAAAAGTGCAGCCTCTTTTGCCGAAAATTTTATTTGCTTGCATTTTGCTCCCGCCTTCCCTTCTCGTCGCGAAGGATTTTTCGGACTGTCAACTCCTCCAATGCCGTAGCGAAGTCAATTTTTCCGCTGTATTCAGTTGTTATGCGGTATATGGTTCTGCCTATTTTTTTCTCGTAATAAGTTGTAAGCGGCATTGGCATCTGCCGATTTATCAAATTCATGAGCATACTCCTTATCACCGTTTATTTGCAATCTTCCAGTATGATTTATATGAAGCACGCTCCGTGAGTAGACGGTGATAGGTTGTACTTTTTTCATAGTTATGCGCAAAACTCATGGACAACCCCTCCCGTCTTCACTATACACATCATAATCAAAACCGCGGCCGACTTGGCAAAACTCACAAGCCTCCGCGGTTTCCTTCCATTCATGTTTAACGAGAGTGTAACCGGCTTTTTCAAAATCGGATATGCAACGCGGACATAGGGTGAGTGTCCAAATTTTCTCCTTGTTCATACACCACTACCCAATCCAATACTAACAGCCAGTGCTTTGTCGATAGCAGCTTGTTCCTCTGCGCCAATTCGTCCAATATAACTACCGAGGCGTGAGCGGTCGATGGTACGTATTTGCTCAGTCAAAGCCAGCGAATCAATTTCCAGTCCGCATGACTGTGGGATGAGTACATGAGTGGGCATCATATTCTTTTTCACTTTCGTTGTGAGCGGAACAACCACAAGCGTAGGGCTGTGCTTGTTGCCTATATCGTTCTGCGTAATCAGCACAGGGCGTGTGTCGCCTTGCTCCGATCCAAAGACAGGGTTTAGGTCGGCGTAGTAAATCTCGCCACGTTTGATTGTATTTATCATTTGAGCATCCTCATTTCTTAAAAATAAGTACGGCGGCAGACTCAAAGAGTCTGCCGCCGTTTGTCGGGGAATTCCCCCCCTACTGCTTATAGGCAAGAATTTCGGGCATCTACAAAAGATTTACTTAAAAAACTTCAAAAAAGTTTTTCATCAAGCAAAAACCGCAATTTTTTTATCGTCTGCTTCGCTCGATAACTGATGAGCTGCTGTGATATTCCGGTCTCCTTACTTAACTGTGATTGGGACTTGTCCGCAAAGTAGAGTTCGGCAATCAGTTCACGCTCATACTCATCGAGCCTTGCGATAGCGGCATAAAGTTGTTCAATCAAAAGCCGCTCCATCACCGCTTGCTCAACAGGGTTTGAAATTCGCCCCGACGGTATCATTTCTTCCCCAAGTGTTTCTTCTGTGTCAAGGTCACTATTCAATAATTTGGATCGGATACCGTCCGTGCTGTACTGAGCGGCTTGTGAAACCAAAAACACAAGCCCGTATGTATTAACTGTGGTATTTGGAGAAAAGCAAGGCTCGCAAAAACCCGAAAAACCAAATACCACAAATTAACCTCTAATGTCTTCACGCTTTATAACAACTAACGGATTAGATTCAACACACACGATACACGCCTCATAACCTTTTCGCGGGCATGCCGGTGACCTTAACTGATTCCAACATGGCTTCTCATAACACGGACAATCTAAAACCACTGTATTGTGATAATCTCTGCGCTTTCGCTTATACTTGCACGAGTTGCACTTCGACCATATAACGACCTTGTTTGACTCCGGCAGCCTATTCAAAAGGTAGAGTAGCAGCGCGAGAATGGCGAGGACTACCAACAAAGAAACGAAACTCCCGACACGCCCGTAACGCTGATAAATCCATGCGACAAACACAAAAGCTCTTTCGTGCATTTATTTCATCCTTTTTTCAAACTGTCTACGCAAAACTATGTTCATACTCCCAGTGGTAATTCAAATACAGTGCAAAGATTTCATCCTGCACTTGCTCAAAACACGCCATCGCTTTTGGCCCGAATAGATCTTCTTTCTTTTCCAGTATTTTCGCAGCTTGCATGGCACGGCGCGCGATGTTGCCATGCGAAAATCTCCCGCTCCTGTAATGAACCATATCGTCCAACATATCGGCAAGTCCGACCAACTGAGCAGACAAAGGGATTTCATCGCCGTGAAGTTTATTCGGGTAGCCCGTACCGTCGAATCGCTCATGGCAACCACGCACAGCCTCAAAAACAATCTCATTAAACTGCGGTGCAAAATCCATGTTCCAATACTCGTTCAACACCTTTTCTGCCATAACGGGGCGCTGTTTAATGTCATTGCGCGCAAGGTAAATGCCGATCTCATGGTAGCGCCCCGCATAAGATAACGCTATATGGTAAGTTTTCATATCTATTTCTTCCGGTAGCTGCTCCTCCGGCACATATGCCGCTAAAACAGCCGCTAAAACAGCTACACGCCGGCTGTGCCGGATGATATGCTCCGGCAGATGGTTAAATATGGCGTGTAAGGCATCATAGCCATTGTGCATAATCACATTCATGTGGTGTTCTTCTTTTTTCTTAACAAAATAATGTTGTTTCATTTCAAACCCTCCTCTTATAAACTGTTTTTTTAGTGTATTTGATTATAACTTTCACGCCGGCCAATCCAACGACATAATTCGCATTTTACTATGAATCACACCCATGTCTTGTAAACACATAAAGACCTCTTGCAGCACACCGGACTTTGCCCAGCGGCTCAATCGCGTGTAAACTGTGTGCCAATTCCCGAATTCAGGCGGTAACGCTCTCCATTTACAACCACGTTCAAGCACGTACAGCAATGCATTGAGTACCTCAATGTTATTCATCGTTGGTGTTTTCCGGAATCTCGGAAAACAAGGTTCTATTTTTTGGTATTGCTCTGTCGTTATCTTCGTAGCTACCATTACATCACATTCATAGCCTAAAACATTAGCTAAAACAGCGCTCTGTTGGCTGTGTCCCATAATAGTTATTTTCATATACCTCCAATACATAACTGTTTTACAAAGTGAGCAATACGGCCGGAAAAGACCCTAACCTAACCGGCCGCTTTGCTCCAGCTTCCCAAAGGGATGGGAATTTGTATATATGAACCCCCGCCGACAGCAGGAGGACATATCAAAAAAGAGTCAAAAATAAATGGCGAACCGTAACACTGATCTCAGACACGCTAAGATTTAGGTTACAGTCCGCCATTTACTGTTTAGTAAATGCCCTTGTGCGGCACTGTCTACTTTACTTATTCTATTTTACCAATCTGCATTTACTTTTTCAGATACTGCCCCTCATAGACAAATCTGCGATTTTTCTTTGCGCCGATAACCAACATCGTGGTCAATACGGACGCACTGCCAATCATCAACGAGAGCCATAACCCAAGGTTGCGACTATCGCCGGTCTGCGGGCTGTCGCCGAGCGGCGGCTGCGGGTCATACGGTATATACGGCAAATCGGTATGTGTGCCGGGATGGAATCTATTGTGGATATTCCAACCATCAATGCGTTTGGTGTAGTCATAGATTCGCGCTTCATTCACCGTGTAGACGATTTCGTTACCATTCGAATCATACTTCGCAAGTTCAAATGAGAACCTCCAATGGTTTTCTGCCGTCAACAGGAATGTTCTGTACAGCTCACCGTTTGCGTAGATAAACACAGTGATAGACGTAGGACGATTTTGCACAGGGTTGTTCAGATGATTCCAGTATTTACGCCCTTCTACAATTACCCTCCCCGGCGGCGGTGTGCGCTCCAGCGTGTTGGTAATGGTAAATCCGCTCGTGGCGTTGCCGGATATAGACTTGGTATAGCCTGCGGGAACGTTTGGTTCGTACACCGTCCATGTCGGCCCGACTTCAAGCCCCGTCCATGTGAATTGCCAGTTGTTGGCGGCGTTGAGCGTGACAAGATTGCCGTGCGCCACGCCGTTTCTGCGAAGCTGCACTTGTACGCTCGTCGGTCGGTTCGGATTATTGTCGTCATTCCATACTTTTCTGACAGACACTGAGGTGGTTGGCGGCACATCTTCTCTCGTATTGGTGATAATCCATCCGTTTACCGCGTCACCGGAGATAGACTTGGTGTAACCTGCGGGAACGTTAGGCTCATATACCGTCCACACCGGCCCTCTTTCCAGCCCTGTCCACAGATGCGTCCAGTTGTTGGCGGCGTTGAGGGTGACGAGTTCGCCGTAGGCAACGCCGTTGCGGAGAAGCTGCACTTGTACGCTGGTCGGGCGGTTGGGGTTGTTGTTGTCGTTCCACACCTTTGTCACGCGGACTTCGGTGTAATCCGACTCAAATTCGTTGGTAAATGTAGCTATTTCTTCATCAATAGCTGCGCCATTTCTCGCGTAGGTTGTGGATTGTACATACAACTCGCCGTCGTCATTGATAGCCAGTACAAACGTAACCGTCCAAAGCGCCGTATCGTAGGTAAATCCATCTTGTGCTGTGTCGACCTCATGGATTGTGTAGACAAACGTACCGGGTCGCCTGAACGTAATGTCGCTGAATTCGCCGATGCCTTCGCCGGTGACGGTTACGATCGCTGTGTCGCCGGGCAGGTCATGGGGCATAGGTGCGCCGTCTAAGCCGGTTAAGACAAACCGGAACTCCGCGTCTGCCGGCCACCCACCGCCGACAATGATTTTTTCTACGAATACAGACGGGTCATACGGCGGGAGTTCTGTGTTGACGATGTCAAAACCGCAACAATCGCAATAGCTTGCAATCCAGCCGTCGATGGGGACTTCCACAACGGTATACTCGATCTCGTTGCCGTCGGCGTCGTATTTCGGGAGGTTTTCAAAAATGAAATGCCACTCGCCGTTCGCGTCGGGTCTGACTTCAACTTCGGCTACTACTCTATCGCCGTCCATCAGACGAACTGTGATATATTCGGGCAATTCTACACCATCGGGATTTACCCATGTTTTCTCGCCCTCGATGTCAATCAGCCATTCGCCGTCAAAGCGGTTGGTGAACTCGGCCGTTATCCTGCCCTCAATCGTAGTGCCTTGACCTCTCTCCACCCAAATGAGTGAAAATCCGTCGGGCAAGGGGATAATCTCGGTGATGATATATGGTAGGTCTACGGGTGCGGTAAAGACTTCGCTGCTCTCGCCCGCCGCAAGATCAAACTCAAATACAAGCGGCTCGTCTAAGACACCTTGTCCCACCACTAACCTAAACCGGAATCGCTGGTCGGGGTCGGGCATATCGCCCTCGACGATTTTGGTGACGACAATCTCGCCCATTGGCGGGTCGCGCCGCTCGTTGATGAATTCAACCTCTATCGTGTAATCCGGGGCGATGGTCAAGTCGCCGATGATGTTCACGCCCTCGTTGATGACACCTGTGCCGACGCGGATAGATTTGAAATAATCCTCATGCGGCTCTTCCTCTACTGTAAACGTCACGCCCGCCGGGATATTCTCAAAGAGCATGGTTTCATTGTGTGCCAGCGTGAAGTTAAACGCGTAGTTTGTATCGGATAGCGTCACAGGTGTGCCGTTCATCAGAATGGTTACGGGCGCTGCCGGCAGATTGCCGAATGTGACGGTAAACGCAAACGCTTTTGTCAAGTCGGCGTCATCGCCTTTGGTGGTTTTGCGAACCAGCAAATGGCCGGGGTCGTCTGATTCATCATCATAGGTATTGACAAACGGGAAGGTTTGATTGCCGCTGTTTACTGTGCCGTCATGCCCGCCCGGTGGCGAAGTGATGTAGCCATACGCGGTGTAATCGCCCTCGACTACCGTAAACGTCGTGCCGAATGGCAAATCGCCGATAACCATAGCCTCACCGTGAGCCAGTGTGAATGTGCGCTCGTTATCGGTCGCCGACACTTGCACGGGATTGCCGTTCATCATAATGGTGATAAGCTCATTGGGCAGATTGTGGAAGGTGACGGTAAACTCGAATTCTTTGTCTAAATCCGCGCCATTGCCAACGACCGTCTTGGTAACGGTCATCTCGCCGAACTGCGCGATGTTGGTAAAGTCCACGATTATCATACGGTCATCGTCGGTGATTGTGCCTTGATGGTTGTTGCTCTGTACTCTGAATCCATCTACAGGCTGCTCGGTGACGACGTAGTCAACGCCGGTGGGGATACCCTCAAACACCATCGACTCGCCGTGCCGCAGCGTGAATGTGATTTCGTTATCGTCGGGGGATATTTGCACCTCGTCGCCGTTCATCGTAATGGTGACGGTATGGTCGGGTAGGTTGTAGAATCTGACGGTGAACTCAAACGCTTGGTCGCGCTGCTCTTGGGTTAAGTTGCCGCCGTTTTCGTTCTCCACCGTTTTGGTGACGGTCAAATCGCCCGTCATTCTGCGGTTGAAGGCGTGTACGGTTATATTGACGTCATCCTGCCGAACGGTGAAATAATACCGTGTAATAGGGTCGCCATTTTCGTCTATATCAAAATCCCAACCGCGAGGCGGACTGATTTCCACCCACACATAGTTGCCAGGTTCGATATTCGGGATAACAATGCGGCCGTCCACATCGGTGGTGAACTTCGTGCCGATGCGGGTCTCGGTGCCATCGTCGTTTATGCGGTACAGCGCGAACACCGCGTTTGCGACCGGATTATTCGGCACAACCACCTCACCGTTTGCGTCCACTTCTACCTTTTGCAGCGTGACGGTGCGCTCTATCTCGCCGCCGGCGAGGACGTTGAGCCTGTGCTGGCTGGACGTCCATGCCAATGTAACCACCATGAGCGCGGATATGATCATAACAACAGCCATCAGTACCGATACCGCTTTATGTATGTTTATTTTCTTTCCTTTGATAGCTGCTACCATAATGACTTGCTCCTTTTGGTATGTTTAGAATTTGTGTGAAATGCTCTTGCATGGCTCAAAGTATTTTGGGGCATGAAACAACATTTCTGTTTAGCTATTGCATAATTTGAAATTATAGCGTATAATAAGTAAGGAATACCATGAATTCATTTAGGAGGTACTATTATGGAACTTGCAAAAATTACATCTAAAGGGCAAATCACATTGCCGATAGGGCTGCGCCGCAAATTGAATCTCAAAGAGGGTGGCAAGGTTGCGTTTATCGAAAGCGAAGACGGATTTACAGTTGTGAATCCCGTTAGGCTTGCCATTGAGGAAGTACAAAAAGCCTTTGAGGGCGAAGCGGAACGCTTGGGGCTGAAAACCGAAGAAGATGTTGTTGCTCTTGTGAAAGAGGTTCGCCGGCAAATGTGGGAGGAAGAAAATGCGAGTGACGGTTGACAGCAACATCTTAATTTCTATCGCGGTTTTTGGCAGTAAATCTCTTGGCAAAATGCTGGATTGTATTTGTGAGCGATATACACTTGTGTTGTCGTCTTACGTTGTTGATGAAATTACTCGCGTGGTAAAAGAAAAATTTCCGGGTAAAGCTGCAATAATGGATAATCTCTTATTTAAGTTACCATATGAAACAGAGTTTACGCCGCGCAAACTGCCAAAACACGACTTGTTTCAAATCCGCGATCCGTCAGATGAAAAGGTGCTTTACTCAGCCATTACCGCTGATGTAGATGTCTTGATTACAGGCGATAATGATTTTAATAACCTCGGGCTTGAACGCCCTGAAATCCTAAAGCCCGCTGATTTCATCACCAAATACCTTGCCTAACCAGCCCATCCCCCCCGCCCCCTGCCGCTATGGCAGGGGGCTTTTGCATGAGGCGCCCCGACCTCGTAAGCCGAGGCACCTGAGTAATGCTTTTTAATTTTATGTGCAAAAATTAAGCGTCAAGATCGACCCACAAAGCGGGACGAGGACCCCTGATGGCATGCGCAACGGAATGGTCCGCAGACGTAGAGCCATACGTAGTCACGTTGCTCGCAACCGTAGAGGTACGCCCGGCCGAGCGAGTCCACCAACCGCCGTTACCCGTACGCCAAGGAGCAGCACCCAAGTGAGTGTAAGCACCCTTGCTTTGTGCGTACGCGGTGGTAAGAGCCATGCCGTTTGTGACCATATTGGCATTCCACAGCATGTCGGGTTGTTGACCCATTTG
>Ga0131853_10001778_pt1 | contig 38540 bp, 6 predicted proteins | sample TergutLab28metaG_FD_92764 | JGI IMG/M metagenome (GOLD analysis project Ga0131853, IMG submission 92764) | Labiotermes labralis P1 segment gut microbial communities from Petit-Saut dam, French Guiana - Lab288 P1 (version 2) (version 2) | ecosystem: Host-associated > Arthropoda: Insects >... | reverse complement strand
TTTTTTTTTTTTTTTTTTTTTTAATAAACTTTAAATTATTATTTTTTTTTTTTTATTTTTTTTTTTTTTTATTCTTAATTTTATTTTTTTTTTTTTTAAAATAAAAATGCTATCATTAGGTTCTTGTATTTTTTTTTTACTTATTTGCTTATTTCTATATTTAGTTAAACTAAAACTATAATCTAAAAGTTTATTACCAACAATTCTCTCACTATTATACGTACGAAGTAAATTACTTTTAACATTACTACTAAAAATATGTTTTTTAAATATAAAAGTATTGGCGATATTTCTTATATTTTTATTTTTATTCAAAATATTATAAAAAATATATTTAAATTTATAAATTAATTTATAAACTTTATTATTTTTTTTTATAAATTTTTTATTAACTAACTGTTTATCAATATCTTTGGTACTTATAATAAACTGATCACTATTATATCTTAAAAACTCAGGTCAGTATTTTTTTTCATTTATTTTTTTTTGAAATAAAAATAAACGGTATTGGTTATTTTCACATTCTAATTTATTTTTATTAAAAAAAAATAATTTAGAATTCTGTAATTTTTTAAAAAAAGAAATATCATTAAAAGTTTTATATATGTTAAATCTAGAATTACCAACATTAAATATATATGTTATTGGTTTTTTAGTATAGCTATTTAAAGTATATGTAAATAGGTTAAACAAATCTTGTGATACATTTTTTAAAAACTTATTAGCTAATAGTGAATTAGAATTTAACCTTATAATTTTTAATATATTAATTTTAGAAATATTAATTTTATTTTTTATATTTTTAATTTTATACTTAATAAAATGCTCATTATTATATAAAAAGTTTTTTTTTTTTAAACTTTTTATATTTTTTTTACTATATAATATTAAATCATTAATATTATATAGTAAATCTGAATTTTCAAATAATTTGTTAGTAAAAAAACTAAAAATATGATTAGTATTTTTATATAAATACGATTTATGTTTAAATTTATTTATATTTTTATTAGTTATATTAGAAAAATGGTATAGACTACTTAATGATTTTTTAATGGACTCAATATAATTTATACTTTTAAAATAATTAAATTTAAATAAACTACTATAAGATAAATTAACTATATCATTGGAATTATTTATATTTGGTATTAATACTTTTTCATTTTTATTTAAAAAATTAAATAAGATACTAAATATAAAATTATTTATATTTACAGGATTTTTAATTTTTTTATAAATATAACTATATAAATTTTTATAACTATATTTTCAAAATAAAACATCATCTTCTGGATATTCTGGATTTCAATCATACTCAAAATCATCTAAAATTCGATTTATTTTTGGTCCAGATTTTATTTCAGAAAATCTTAATTGACGTTTAAATATATTTAATAAATCAAATTCTGTATATTTATGTTTAGATGTTGGATTATATATATTAAAAAAAATACTATTTAAATGATCTTGATATAATTCTAATACAAAACGATATGAATTTAGTTTTTGTTTTAAAATAATATATGTTCTATAATCATTAATATACTTATAAATACTAGTATAATAATAATTAGATATCATTCTACTAGTAAATAAATAAACAAAGCTATTTCAATAATATTTTCTTTGTAGAGCCATTCTTGGTGTAATTCTATTTTCAGCTAAATTTCAATTTTCATTTAAAAAAATTTTATAATTATTTCAACTTACCCTATTAATCATTTTTTTATCAAAAAATAAAATATCTTTTGATAACCTCCTATCGTTTTGAATTGTTTCAAAATAATTTTTCATATTAGTTAATAAATAGTCTGAGGTATCTTCAGCTAAAATCTCATCGTCCTCACTTCATTCCTCTAAAAGTAATTTTTCAGTATTTCAAAGAGTATCTGATTTTTCTCGATAATCAAAATATAAATTATCTTGTATTTTATCTAATACTGGAAAAATATTTACTATATTTACTTTTTTTTTAGTTATAGTAAAGAACCATCTTAATATTAGATTTTTTAAATACTTATACTCAAATTTATTTAAATTTTTATTATTTTTTAATTTTTTAAAAATTAGATAAAATAAATTAGAATCTGTATTTAAGTTTAATTTTTCAAAAATTTTTAAAATTTTATATGTTTCAAAATTAGAAATAGGTAAATTATTTTCTAAACTATTTATAATTTTTTTTCAAAAATAAAAATTAGACTGTTTAGATATACTATTTTTCAACTCTAAGTCATTAAAGTCATTACTATCATACATTGGTCAAAAGTCACAGAAATCTCCAGTTAGATCAACTTCATAAAATTTTAAATAATCATTTATTTTTTTTTTTATAGAATCTATATTTAAATTATTATTAGAATTTTTTAAATTTAACTTAAAGCCAAGTATTGGAAAAATATCAATTAAATTTTCCAACTCTTTATTAAATAAGAAGTAAGTGATTAGTTTATTTTTTTTTATATTTTCATTAAAAGAAAATTTTAAAATATTTTTATAGTTTATGAAATTAGTTAGCTTAAGGACATCTTTATTAATATTTAAATATTTATAAAAACCCCAATACACTTTTTTTTTTTCATTTGTTATATTTTTAATTATTTTTAAATCCCCATAACTATAATCATACACTTCTAATGGCTCTACTATTAAGTTACGCCTAAAACTTAAAATATTTTTACTTAAAAAAAATATATTTTTTATCAAATTATAATTAAATAAAAAATTAGTATTTTTACTAGTATACAAATCACTTATATTTATTTTTTTATTATTTATAAAAAACTTCAATAATACGTGTAAAACTTCATTATTTATCTTATTAAAATACAATTGCCTACTTATTATATTTTTATTTAAAGTATTTATAATCTTATAATTAAAAATTATATCTGAGCGCATTTTCATATCTAATATTTCCTCTCGTATAGAATTTCTTATCTCAATGTTATCAAAATATAATTTTATTATATTAGTATTTCCTTTTATTTTTTTTGTTGAATTTTTTAAAAATCTAAACCTAATGTTATTAATTATTTTGTTTTCCTTAGCTAAAATTGGATATTTTTGAATAAAGTTTTGATTTTTACTAAAACCATTAATAGCAGTAAAAATGTTAAACTTATCTCCTAATAGATATTTATTTAGGATTTCAGAAAATAGTCAAAGATTGCTATGTTTAAAAATATTATTTTTTAAAAAAATTATATGATTTTTTAATATTTTATTTTCAGATACTCGTAAATAACTTGAGTCATAAATAAATCTATCAATGAAAATACCTCTATTTTTAATATTTTGATTATTTACTAAAAGTTTAAATCTTGAATATTTACTAAATCACCTTCTAAGTTCTCTATTATTTTTTCTTTTTTTTTTTATTCTTGAAAACTTTTTTTCTAAATCTAAAAACCCTAAAGATAATACATTATAGTATTTTGTATATTTTAATTTATTAAAAAAGATAGATAGCTTGGTATTAATAATAAAAAAATCATCTTTAATTGTATTTTTATTTTTTAAAAAAAGTTGTTTATTTATATTTTCTAAAATATTATTTGAAATATTTATACCCTTAAATGGCAATTTGTTGGAATAATTAGTAATAACTGTACTATATTTTTCAAAATAAAATTTAGAAAAATAAGACCTTACCTGATTATATTTATTTGTTCTAATAATATTTCAAAAATACTTATTTTCTAAATTTTTATTTATAAATAACCCTAATATATTTAAAATATTTGATTTTGTAAAATTCATTAAAGCAGTACTATAGTTTTTTCCTATACTTATTGTATAATTATCTAATATATTTTTTATTTGTGGGTATTTAATTTCTAAAATATTTTTATTTCGTACTAATTTACTTATTTTAAATCAGCTATCAAAACTATTAAAAATAGATACATTATTTATTAAATCAATAATTTTATAATTTTGAAATATAGAATTAGTTGTATTTTTTAATATTTTTATATTACTATTAAATTTTAATGGTAACTGTATATTACTATGTATAATATTATAAAAGAATTTTAACTTATTGATTTTTTTATTGCTTATTTTTGAATATTTTATAGTTTTATAAATAATATTTTTTAATTTAAAAATATCTTTATTATGTATACGTAAAATTATATTTGGATAACTTATAATAAAATTATTTATAAAACTATACCTAATATTATGATAATTATTATTAATTTTTTTAAAATAATTAAATTTTTTATAATTACATATCTGTAAATTAAAATAAGATAATTTAATTTTTTTAATAAATTTAAATTTAATAATATTAAAAATTAATAAGTTTGTACATAAATTATAATATATTCATTGATTTTTATTTTTAATTTTTTTTATTTTAAAAAAAATATTAGAATTAATAATATCGATATTGTTATATTTACTATTAAAATTAAATAAAGTTTGTCTAAAAAATATACTATTGTATAATTTTTTTTGTATTTTTTTATAAAGATATAGTAATTTTATATTTTTTTTATACAAAGTTAAAGTTTTATTAAGTTTTTTATAAAGATATATTTTTTTTATTTTAATAAAATCTTGAACATCACCCCTTAAATGATTGTAATTATATAAATAAAAAAATAAAAATTCTTTTATATTTGTTAAATAAAAAGCTAACCCAATAGTACTTTTTTTTAATAAACTATCATTTTTTATACAATTATTTGAAAAAAATATTATTTTATTTTTAAACTTATTTATTTTTTTATTTTTTAATAAAAAAATTATATTATGGTTTTGATATATATTTAAAGACCACTTTATTAATTTTTTAAATAAATTTAAAAAATTAGATAAAAAAAAAATAGTATTTAAATTATCTTTTGCTAATCTAATTTGTAATATTTTCATATAATCTTTATTATTTTTAAATGAATCTGAAGATATAAAACTATTAGGCAGTAATAAACTATTGGGGTAAACTGTATTGTTTTTTGAAATACCTAAACTAACTTCTCATTTTAATATTTTTTTTAATTGATTTATTGTTAAATTTGATCCTAAAATATCATATATAATTGGTAAAAAAGAATTTCTAGTTACTTTTAATAAAAATTTTGATGTAGAATCATGATTAAAAATATTTGGAATTTTTTTTTTATAAATTAATCTTGAATTTAAGAGTAATTTTTTTGTTTTTGTTAATTTAGTACTTACACTAAATTTATTAAATAATTCTAAATTAATTATGTTTATATAATTTCTACTAATATGATTTATATTTTTTAAATCAAAACCAAACTTAATAATATTTTTAAAAAAAAATTGTATTGGTTTAGCTAAGAATCTAATTCTATTATATTTTATTTTTTTATTTAAATAAATATTTAATATTTTTTGATGTAAAATTATAAAATTAAATCTAGAGTATGGGTTTTTTTCTTTTAAATAAATACGTATTGGTTGTTTAATTCTATCGAATAAATGTATTTTTACTCAATTAAAAAATTCTTTATTTTTTATATTGGAGTCTGTTCCTAAAACACCTAATAAACCTATTGGATAAAAATTCTCAATCATATTATATTTAGAATTAAATATATTTTGATTTTTACCGTAATATAAAAATAGTTTATTAAATTGTTTATTAAAATACTTTGACCTTATAATACGTAAGGTATACTGATTAATGGTTATATATTTTAAATATTTTTTCATAATAGAAAAATTATTTATTGGCCAACTATTTAAAAATCTTGTCATTTCTAAAGACTCCCTCATCTTTTTAAACCCACCAATAATAGTTTTTTTATTAGACTTACTAAGTCGTAATCAAAATCAATCCAAACCACCTCTTCCAATCTCAATACCTCACCTATTAAATTTAGATATATTTTTTTGTATTTTTAAGTCTACTTGATTATTTAAATTTTCATTATTTCCATAAATTAAAGATAATAATTTTAATTTTTTTTTTTTATCAGTAAAATATAAATCATTTTTATTTTTAAAAAATATATAACTTTTATTTAAAAAGTTATAATGAAATTTAAATAAATTATTACCAAATAAAAGTAACTGTAACCCATTACTACTATAATTTAAAAACTGTTTATATAAATTAATACTAAATATTAGTTTTTTTCTTTTTATATTTATATTTTTTTCTAATATATGAAAATCAGAATAGGTGTTAATACCTAATAAGGTATCTAACTTAATATTTATTTTTTTTTTATTTAAATAAATATCAAAATTTAACCTATTATCATATATTTTATTATATTTTCTAAATATTCTATTATTATTTCTACTAGATCTACTTTGAAAAATAGTATCTCTTATACCAATACCTAACCTAAAAAAATCTAAAATTTTTTTATTTTTTTCAAATCACTCATTATTTAGTTTAGTTATATTAAAAAATTTTCTACTTTTTCAAATTTTAAAAATATTTCTTATTTTATTATTTTCTTTACCTATAAAAGTATTAGGTCTAAATCAAAAACTACGCATTATTATTTTTCTAGACTCTCAATTATTTAAAAATAAATTTAACTCCTTATTAGCCACTAAATAACTATGCAACCACCCAATACTATTAAAATAATTTATAAATTCACCATAATTAATATTTTTACTACCCCTCAATTTAAAAATAAAATTAGTATTTTTAACTAAATTATAAAAATATAAATTTTTAGTAAAATTAGAATAGTAATTTAATGTTGATAATATATTTCCATTTACATATATTCCAAAATTTTCTAAAAAATGTATGAAATTAATTAAATTTTCTTTTTGAAAATATATTTCATTTTCTATTATTTTTATTTTTTCTAAAAAACTACTTCTATTATAACCACTTTCTAAAAAATGGTTAATGTTTTTTAAAAAAATATTATCATTTAAATCTAAAAAATGCTTAAAAATATGAATTCCTAATTTAAATTTTACCAATAAAAATAGTTTTTTAGAATTTAAAAATTCTAAAAAAATAGTATTTTTATCTAAAAATAAATTATCATCAATAAAATAATTATATAAAAAATAAATATTATCACTACTATTAATATTTAAATTAAAAAAAATAGATATATTTTTATTTATTTTTTTAAGTTCAATCATATAAAATATCTTATTTATTTTTTTTTTTAAAAATAAATTTGTTAATTTTAGAAATTTAATATTTTGCAAATAGTAAAAATTTAACATATTTTTATGCTTTATATACCCACTAACATCAAACATATATTTTTTTTGTTTTTTAAATATTAAATTATCAATAAGATCTATGTTTATTTTTAAATATAATTTATTTTTTTTAAGTAAAGATATATGATTATTATAATTTTGAATGAATATTGAATCTAAATTTGATAATTTATTTCCTTTTTTTTCTAATCATATAGTTTCTAAATATTTTATCTCAACTAATCGTTTTTCAATTTTATTTTTTATCCAAAAAAGAATACCAATATTTCAATCTATTTGTTTTAAATATTTAGTAAGTTTTTTTGTAAATGGATAACTTTTATTATTTAACATATTATAAATAAAAATATCAACCAATACCTTATTATTAATAGCATTTTTAGAATTGTAAATATCATAACAATATAGTTTATATAATAAAGAATGTAACTCATTTTTAAGATATGCTATTTTTTTTAATTTTATATGAAATAAATTACTTATAGTATGGATAGATAAATTATGCATTTCAGTGTAATTTATTATTTTTTTTATTTCTTGTTTATTTATTGTATTAATATAATTATTATTTTTTATAATATTTAAATTATACAAATTATTTATAATGTTAAATATTTTTTTTTTTAAATTATAATTAATAGTATTATTACTTAATAATAATAAAATTAGTTTTATAAAAATAATATTTGTATTTTTTTTATAAATACTAAACATATAAATAATGTTAGTATTTTGTTTTAGTATTGATTTACTTTTAAATTTTTTTACATTTTTTTTTATGTTTATAAAATTAAAATATTTTAAAAATAGTCGTAGGTAAGTTAAGGTATTATTTCTAATATTATTATTAATATTTTGTTTTAAGTTAAAAAATGTATTATTACCAGTATTACGTAAAATTGTAGGGTGTTTATTTATTAATTTAATCAATAACATTATTTTTATATTTGAACTTAATAATAGTTTTTTATATACTTGTGAACTTAAATTTAAATCTGATAAACCAATACCGGTATATTTATTTAATTTTTTTTTTATATCCATATTTTTATTATTTAAAAATCTTGTTGATACGTAATTTAAAAATAAGCTAATTTTTCTGATATTTTTTAATCTACTACTACTTTTTGTACTAGAGGTACTAAAATTTAAATAACTTTCAATGCTAACTTGATTATTTTTAAATGAATTTATAATATCAGAACTTTCTAATGTATTTTCTAAAATAGATTTTTCAAAAGAAATAGCAGCATTTACTAACTCTTTGTTATTTTCTATAAAATTTTTAATAAACAATTCTTTATTTTTTCTTTTTAAATTTTTATCACCCTCACTATTATTTATTACTTGTATTTTTTTAATACCCAATAATCTACTATAATCTAAAAAAATATCTAAATTTTTTTTATAGTAATTAAAAATAGTAGAACTTTGTAATAGTTTTTTAAAAAAAATTGATTTTCTTTTTTTTGTAAAATTAATAATAAAGTTTTTTTTAAATAATTGTAAATCAAAATCTAAACTATTTTTTAAATACGATATTGTTAATTTAGTATTTAAATTATTAAGTATTGGCGATATATATAAATTTCTATATCCAATACGTTTATTCAACATCTTAGCATAACTTATTAGTTTTGGTTTAAAAATAAAATAATAAGTATTGGTAAAAAATTTAAATAGTTTTATTTTTCTTTTATAAGTAACATAACTTTTATAAATAATTAAAGGCTCTGTTTTTAAGTATGAATTTAAAAACATTGAATATAAACTAAAATTATAAGTATTTATCTCAGTCCTATAATTATAGTTTTTTACAAAAATATTATATTTTTTGTATTTTAATATAATATTAGTTTTATTTTTATAAATTATATGTACTAAATTGTTTAAGCTTGAATAATTTATTATTTTTTTATTTAAAATTTTAGATTTTCATAAATAAAATCACAAATTATTATTATTTTTATTTAATTTTCTACTATTTAATATTGTTTTTACATAAAAATTAAAATTACCAAATCCAAAAATAGTTGAGTTAGTTTGTAGTTTTTGATTAATAATTGACCTATAATTAATAATATTGCTATAATTATAATTTAATCTCTTATATTTAATTAATTCAATAGTATTGGTATTTAGTATTTTATGGTTTTTATTTAAATTTATAAAAAGTAAATTATAATTTTTTAATATATTTTTAGGTAAATTTACCAAATAATATAGTTTATTTTTTATTAATATTTTAGCAATTTTATTATTAAAGCAATGATTATACTTTTTATTTTTTTTTAAACTAAAAATTATATTTTTATAAATATTTTTATCATATCTTTTTAAAAATATTAAATTTTTATTATAAAAAAAAACTTCTACTTTATTTTTTTTACAATAACTTAACCCTAACATTTTAAACCAATTAAACATTTTTTTATTTTGTAAGTTAATTATACTATCATTCCTATAATTTCACATATGCAATCTTTTTTTTAAATAATTATTATTTCTTAATACACGTAAAGGTGAAAGATTATTATAATTTATTAAAAATAAATTTTGTACATTTTCAAAGTATTTTATGATGAAAAATAAATTATAATTATTGTAATTTATTTTATTTTTTTTTAAAAAAAATTGATTTTTTTTTTTATTAAAACTATACTCATTGTTAGCTTTTCTTAAATAAAATCAAAAATTTAAATTTAAATCAAAATTATAGTCTATTGAATTTTGTAAAATAGAATATAAATGATTTTTATTTGTACCAAATGTTTTTAAACTTAATAAATTATTATTATGTAGAGCAATATCTAATATTTCAGAATAGCTTGGTGTTTTTAGAATATTTTTTACTCCAACACTATGTAGATAATTAACTTTACTATTAACAATATTTATTTTTGATTTAATATTAAAAAAAAAAAAATTTTTTTTGGATAAAACTGTATTATCATATAATAGCAATGTAGTTATACTATTGTTTAAAAATTTATTACTATCAGTAAGTATATATTTTTTTTTTAAAAAATTATTATTTAGTTTATAATAATTATTTAAATGCTTATTTGTAAAGTTATAAAAAATATCTTTATTAAATAATGTTATTACTTTATTATCTATTATTAGAAAATTTTTATGATAAAAACTTAATGAGTTTTTTAAATCAATTTTAGTAAAAATATTTGAAATAAATTCATAAAAATATAATTTATTTTTTTTATTTTTTAATTTTATACCTAATAAATTTTCAACAATAGTAAAGTCCCCCAATATAAAAATATCATACATATTAAGTTTTTCAAAGTTATTCAATCATACTATAATATCGTTATAGTTATTTTTTTTATTTAAAAATAACCTACTGTTATGGTATTTATTATTATTAAAATTATACATTTTTAAAAATTTAAAAACTAACTCTAAATAGTTAGTATTACTGGTTTCATTTTTTTTTATATTAAAAATATTAAGTTTTATTGGAATTATACTATCAATATTGGTATAAAAAAAATTAAAATTTAAAGTATTTATATGAGATTTAATATTATATAGATTTAGTCACATAACTTTTATTTTTTTATAATTTATTTTTAAATTATTAGTTTTACTTCTACTTGTATTATGTATATTTATATAATTATAATACTTGAATATAACATTATATTTAAATTTTTTAAATACTGGTATATTACTTATATAATCTATAAATATAAGTTCAGTATTATATAAATGTATTAATTTAAAAATATTATAAAAATCAGCTCCAACATATTTTTGTTTTCTTTCATATCTAATATTTTGGCTATATACACCATCACTAAATAATTTTTTAATTTTAAAATTGTAATAATTATTACTTATTTTGAATAACTTATCGTATAGTATTATTATATTATTATCATTTTTTGTTATATATTTTTTATTCAAAAAAATATACTTAGACCTAAAATTAGTAAAAATTTTAAAATTAATAGGTATATTTGAAATTTTAAAAAAAATTATATTTAATAATGTATTAAACTTAACAAAATAATTAAAAATAATATAAATTAAATTATTTATATAAAAAAAATTAGAAAATAAATCAAGAAGATATTTTTTTATATATATAGTAATATGGTATCTTTTGAAACTAAAATAACCACATATAATGGTATTATCTATAACAGTACCATCATTTGATAACTTAATAATTGACTTATATTGATTTATTATCCTAAATTTATATATTAAGTATTTTAATGTTCTATTTATTTTTTTTTCTTTTTTATTTATTTTATCTTTTTTATTTAAATTAATTTCAACATTTTGATAGTTTTTTTTATTTAGAGAGATTTGTAAATATTCAAAAATATTAAAATTATAAAAAGTTTTAATATTATACTTAAATATACTATTATTACCTATATTATTTAAATCAAAAATATCAAAGCTTAACATATTATTTAAATTTAAATTGCTATTTAAATTTAAATAATTGTTACTAAATAAATATTCATTATGCGCATAATAATAAAATATTTGATCTAAAAAATATAGTTTATTATAATCTAAGTAGTTAAAAGTATTATCTTTTTGTAAATAATTATGTTCTTTATAATTAAAAATATTTTCAAATTTGGTAAATTTATTTTTACTTATAATACTAAAAATATTTAATTTATTTATTTTTTTTAAATTAATATTACCGCATATTGAATTATTAGTACTAATAAAGGTGCTAAAATATTTATTTTTATTATTTTTATTAGTACTATGTAAATTAATAGAAATACCTAAGGTTTCTTTAACTAAATTAGTAAATTCCATTTGTATAAATAATCAAGCATTGTTATCAATTGTGCCATTATTTTCAAAATCTCATGTAGTATCTAAATTTAAAAATGGATAGTTAATTCCATTTAAATAAAATATATTAGTTATATCATTTAAGGAATACCCTAATTTATTATTAAGTATAAAAATAATTAATTTTAAATAATATATTTTATAGAAACTTAATATGCTATTAGCTATTTTATTATCTTTTATAATATCATATATTTTTATAGAGAATTTATTAAAATTTAGTACCATTGGTGTTTTTATATTATCTTTTATACTATATGTTTGTAAACACTCCTTAGTATTGTTTATATGTAAATTTGTATTTATACTTTTATTTATTTTTTTAATAGAAATTTTAAAATTTGAGCTTTTTTTTAAAGAATTATTTAAATATTTCCCATAAGTATTTACTTCTACAACATTTTCCAATAAACCATTTTCAACCACTTCAAATATTTCTGGAAGTCATATTGGAGATCAGTTATTATTCTCATAAAAAATATTATTATTTGTATTATCTATTAACTCATCAGTGGAATCTATATCATAAATAAGTGTTCCTAGTATGTTTAATTCATTATTATTATAATTTTTATCAATATAGTTAATTTTAGTATTTTGGGACTGTATAAGAATATCAACCATTTTATTATATTTTTTACTTTTTAAAAAACATATTAACTCAAAAAAATTTCTAAATTTTAAGTTACCAATTTCAAAAATAGTATTATCGGATTGAAAGAAACTACCCATTTTTATATATTTTTTAAAATTAGTATTATACCTTTCAAATATTTTTAATTTTTTTTTATAACGAAATCCATTTATATATTTTTTTTTAGATAAAACTATATCATTATTATTTACATAATCAGCTTTACTAATATTATTAAAATTACCAAATAATGATTTTAAAGCTTTAATTTTATTAATAGTATAGTGATTTTCTAAAAGTAAAGTATCGTTATCATCATTACTATTACTTTTAATAATAGAGGATTGGTTTAAGGTATACCCCATATTTAAAATATTATGATATCCAAATGTATTATAAGTTTTGGGTGAACCTAGTCTCATTATTTTATTTATATTAATATCTTTTAAATTATTATTTAAATTATACATAAATTTATAATTTCTATTTGTTAAATAAAAAGGTATTGCACTATTGTATGGTGTATTGGAATATGCTAAGTTATCAAATCTTCTTTTAAAATAATTATTTATACTTATTTCTTTTTTTGTATGCTTAACTAATTTATCAATAGAAGATCCTCAAACATGATTATCAATTAAATTTAAATGATTTATAGGAAATTGACCAGATATTGGATAGCTTAGGTCAAATATTTTTTTTAAATTATAGGATTTATAATAAAAGTTCTCTAATCTTTTTTTCATATAAGAATCTTTATTCAAATACTTATAGTGTTTATAAATATACTGTTCTGGTATATATGAGAGGCCTAAATGTAATTGTCTTTTTCTATAATTTGGAAATACATCAGGTGCTCAAAAATTAATATTTATTCTTTTTAATGTTTTTAACATTAATTTTAAAAATGGATAATCTTTATTTCCACCTAGTTTTTTAAATTCAAATGGTGTTTGTATAAATTTAGAGAATTTTTTTTTTTTTAAATCCAAATCGTGTAAATTAAATATTTTCTTAACATTAGTTTTAGAACTTGCCTGCTCAATATTACGATAATCTGCCAACGTATATTTAATTTTTTTAAAGTCAGAAATTAAACTCTTATTAAATAATACAGCATCTGCATATTTTTTAAGAATAGTTGCCCTATATCTTGGATTAGTTTTTAATATATTACTAACTTCTTCAAAAGATAAACTTAAATTGTGGGTTGGTTGTATTTCAAAATCTGTTCAAAATTTTTGATAAATATCGGTATTTATAATATAATCCTCAATTTCAAAAGATTTATCTATATTTATATTTTTATATTCAGTTATATAATGCATATCGTATATGTATGGGGCTGGATTTAAAGGTTCAAGATCATTTTTTTTTGAAAAAAAATCAAAAATGTATTTATTTGTTTTATTTTCTAAAAAGTTTAGTTCTGGTAAATTACTATCTGAAATTTCTGTAAATTTTAAACTACTATTAATAAAATTGGTTAAAATTTTTGTTAAAAAGGTAGTGTGAGTTCTTGAATACTTACTCAAAATAATATTATTTTTATTTTTAGTACTTTTATAAGTATTATCTAAATACTTTATATTTTTTAATAAATTTTTAGAATCTAAATATTTAATTTCAAAGTTAAGTAAATTTAAAGTATTACTACTATTATCTACACCACGCCTATTTAATTTTATAATTATATCGAATATAAAAGAATCCAATCCTATCCTTATTTTATTCATATAATAATAATTAGAGTATTCATAAAATTTTAATAAATTAGTAATATTGGTATTTTTAATATTAAAATTTAAATATTTAGATATTTTTTTTAAATTAATTGGTTTTATAAACTTACTATTATGTATTCACAATGAACCAAAAAAAGAATTATACTGATCTGTAATTAATTGATTTTTTAAAAATAGTGTTAACTTTTTATTATTCTCTTTAACTAATAATTTAGATAACCAATCTTTTGTTAAAAATACCAAATACTGATTAAATTCAAAATCATCAATATCGGAATCTATAGCTAATTGTGGTAATTTTTTATTAGATATTAGGCTATTTAATCTTAAATTTAGGTAACTATTCGTATTAGTATAATCTGTATTTAAAACTTCATAAAAATTTTTTTTAAAAAAATTTTTTTTTTTATATATACCTCTAAATAAACTATCTTCATATTTAAAATTCTTATCTATTATATATCTATTTCAATTATTAAAAAATACTGATAAATCAAATCCCGTATCATTATAACTAAAATCTTCATTAAATTGTAATGACTCAATATTATATTTATTTAATATAAATTTATTTTTTAAATAATTTACATTAGTATAATATTTATCAAAACTAATATCATTATTTTTTATATTTAAATTGTTTAAGTAAAATTTTATAAAATTATTATAATTTTTAAATTTTAAATAATTTTTATAAAAATTTAAATATGAATTATCGTTTATTGGATCTAAATTAAAATCAGATTGTTCAATATTATTATAATAGTTATTTATAATTTTATTTTCTGCAGAAAGTAAATATTTACTCATTTTTTGGTTTTTTTCTAAATATTGGTAGTCTAATCCATTAAAATTTTGTAAAATACTAGATGGTGTTGCAAAATAGCTCCAATATTCATTTATATTATCAATAGCTGAATTAAATAAATATTTATTTTTTATTTTAACTGAATTTTGATTTGGATTTCCAAATTTTGTATTTATTTTAAATAATTCAAAATTATAATCTAAAAAATCATCATCTATAATTGAATATTTTTTTAAATAGTTCATATTATCTAAATTACGTATTGTTTTATTTTTATTATAGTCCAAACTAAAATTATATAACGCATCCGTATGTTTTACTTTTAAGAGCCATGAATTGAATAAATGCGTCCTTCTTTTATTTATTTCAAGTAAATTAAAATTAAGTAAATAGTGATTATATGCAACTGAGGATTCTGTAGTCATTGTTTTATATTTTCAATTATTATTAAAAAGAAATAGTTTACTAAATGTCTCTAAAAAATTTCCAAAATTAATTTCAAAAAATATAATACATAAAAAAATATTAAATATATATATAAAAATCTCAAAAATAGTTAAATATACCCAATCAATTATTGTTAAAATTGAAAATTTTATTGCTAAAAATAATATTTTTAAAAAATTATAATCAAAATAAAAATTATTAAAAGTTATTTTTCTTCTTCTTCTATTACCAAGATAATCAAACATATCATCAATTTCACTATATTTACTTAACTTAAATGACAATAAGTTAAACTTTAATTGATGGGTATTATTATATGAATAACTATTTTTAATTTTAAAGTTATTAAAACTTAAAAATAAATTTGAATATTGGTTGTATGAGGATCTTAAAGATCATCTTGTTTTTGAATTTAACAAATTTTCAATATTTAAATTAAATGAGGATTTACCAAATATAGTACTATTATTTGTTTGATAAGCTAAATTTCAATCATTAAAATCATTATCGTTATAAAACTTATTATCATTACGTAAATTAAGTAATTTATTTTTAAAATCAATATGCTTATTTTTTAAAATAATAAAATTATTATTTTTATCATTTTCTAAATAATTTATATTAATACCTGTATTATTTAAATTAGAGTTATAAAAACCTAAAGTGTTTAGCTTTAAATTATTAATTTCTGGAGAAGAATTATTATTTATTATATATTTAAACGAATCTTTTGTATAACTACTCTCTAATAATTTATCTATAATATATTTTGATTGGTTACCATGAAATTGTAAGTTATCTCATGTATTTAAGTCCTTATATTGTGATAATATATCAGTATTATCAAAAATTGAGGATAACTCTGCCATTTGTTTTTTTGTCTTTAAATTTGAAATATTTTTATTATTTTTTATTAAATATGGATTATTTTGTCTATGTAAGATTGTGCTATTATTAATTAAGATAGAATCATCTATACTACTACCTATATTTAGATCATTCAAATTATTAAAATTTTCAATATTTTTTTTATAATTATTTATACGTAGACCAAAAAGTTTATATTTTTCATATATATCTAAAAAATTATCAAATGAACCAATACCTTCATTAATATTAATAGAATTAAATAAACTATAAAATGAGCTATCATTTAATTCATTATCTCAATAAAAATCTTTTGTATTTATTTTATTTATAGAGTGATTATCAAAATAACTAGTATAGTTAAATTTTTTATTTAAATATTTTTCTGAAGAATTAAACCCACTCTTAATCCCACTATTTGAATTATTAATATCTTTGTAAAAATTTTTTTTATTTTTAAAAATTTTTCTGAAATTATTAACATTTCATGAAAATAAATCACTTGCTTCTAAAAAATAATAATTATTTTTATACTCTGATAATGTTTGTGTATTTTTTATTTTTTTAGATAAATTATTATTTAAAATCTCAAAATTATCAAAATCTTGATTTAATATTCTATTTTTATAACTTAATTTTTTTTTATTAAAATTTTCAATATCATATACCCCTAAAGATTTATAGTTATTAAAGCGATCAAACCTTTTATGTAATGTCTTTCATTTTTGTGGAAATTGTGTTATTTTTATAAAATCAAAATCACCCCATCTTGTATTTCCTTTTCAAAAAAAATGACTATTTCAAGACCATTGTGGAAATGTATTTATATCGTGTAATGTATAATTATCATACTGTGAATCTGAATATAAATTACCGTCTTCTGAAATATTTCTATACTCATCATTTTTCTCAATATCATTAAAAACATCTGTATTTGAAAAATCCAAACTACTATTAAAATCAAAAGTTTCTATATCAAAATCATTACCATTTTCAATTGTTTTTCTAACTCAGTTATCATGTTCTATTTGTAAATAAATATCCTTATTGTCAGAAATATTACTTATATTTTCTATTAAATTTGGATCATAATCCGGTACCATATCTTCATTTTCTTCAAAATCTTCATAAGTAAAATCAGAGTCTATATTTTCAAAAAAAGAATTATCTTCATATACTGAACTATCACTATTAAAATTACCAACAATATCAATATAATCACCATCATCATCAAATTGTAAATAATCATTATCATCGTTAAAGTTTAAATCATCTTGTTCATACAATTCTAACTCATAACCAAATGGAAATAAATCTACTATTTCATTATTACTATTATTTATTTGTTTAGCTAATAAATCTAAAGTAATATTATTATTTTTTTCATTAAATAATTCAAAATCATGTATTTTAATAGAGTTACCAATATTATTATTTTTTGTAATACCAAATACAGATTCTAAAAAATAAGAATTTTTATCATTATTTTTATAAATATCTGATAATGAGTTTTGATTATACTTTTTATCAGAAAATCTTACATGCTCATCCTCTACTTCAAATTTAAAAGTTTCCTTATATTTTCTAAACTTCTCTGTACTTATTGGTAAATAAAATACATAATTAGGCCAATCCTCTTTAAAAGATATTTCATCTATACTTAAAATATATTTAGAAATTCTATCTATATTATGCCCTATATCAACTGACTCACGAAATTTTAATTGTATTTCTGGAACTTCATCCCCAAATTCAAAACTGTTGGACATCTCTATAGGTCTTTCTGGTGTTCAATCAGATGTTTCAACATCTGTATCTAATCATTTAAATTCTTCAAACAATAAATCATCATAATTGGTATGTAAAATATTATGATTTGGTCTATTTGTGCTAGCAATATATTCCATATCATTTGGGTCTCAATCTCAATTATCATCATCATATCGTCAATTAATATATCTATTTTTTTCATCAAACATATCTTGATTTTCAACTAAGGTAGAACTATAATTACCAGAAATTTCAAAAGTATTATCATTTTTATCTAAAATATTATTTATATTTGTAAAGTTAGATGAAATAGTATCTTCATTTAAATTTCCAAGTAATGTTGAATATAATGATCCCCTTAATCAGTCATATTTAAATAGTGAATCAGCAGTTCCACCTATTTTTGAAATAATATCTCTAGATTCTCTTTTTATAAGTAAATTTCAATATTCTGGTAAAATTTGTTGTGTTCAAAAGTTTTCTGGTATGCTTCTTTTTTGAATTTCTTCAAAATTTGAAAAATAATTATTTTGTGTATCCCACCAATAGTATTTAGTATTGTTATAATTATAATCTGAAGTATCATTTCCAGATAGTATTGGATGTAGTATAGAGTCTATAAACGTTCGATCATAAACATTAAAACCGTTTCTAGTTTTATGTTTTAAACTTGGTACTATTTGAAATTTTTTAGAAATATCCCTTTCATTTCAAAATTGTTCAGTAATATTTGTAGGGGTAATATTATACTCTGATAAATTTAAAAATTTTTTAAGACCAAAATTATACTCAACTTGTGGTAAAAACCTAATAGTCTCATCATATTTTAATAAATTGTTTATTTTTGAATTATGATATACTCCTGGTTTTAATTTAAAGTTAAACATATCATTTTTAAAACTACGAATACTACTTAAAAATCTTAAATTATCTTTATATTTTTTAATTTTTCGATTTTTTCTAGAATCTATTAAGCTAGATAAACTATAATTTTCTGGTATATCTGGTAATGGTATTGGTCTAGATATAAAATTAGGCCATAAGCCTAGTATAGTAGAATATTTATTTAATTTTTCATCCTCTGGTAAAATATTAGCAATTTTTTTAAAAAATCTATCATTTTGAAATAAAAGTGGTATTTTATTTTGAATTTCTATTTTTAAGTTATTGTCTTTTTTTTTTTTATTATTCTTATTAATATGTAAATCATAAATATATCATTTTTTAAATTTATTTCTTAATTTATAGTATTTTATTAATTTTTTATAATAGTCATAAAAATCATCGTCTATAAAGTCTAAGCTATCTGAAAATGTTGAACCATCAAATATTTTAGGTAATTTATAATTTATTTTTTTATTATATAGATAAATAATATCTATCATTTTAGAATTTATATCAAAAATTAATATTTTTTTTGTATTATTTGTTATTCATTTATTATTTAAAAAATAACCATTAACAGATAGTGAGGGTATTTCAAAATTATTTTTAGTTATATGTAGATATGGGAATCATTTATTATTTAGCCTTATAATACTATTAGACAAGTTTACTGAATTACCGGTACTACTAAAATTTTGAGTATAATTTTGTAATCTACTTGCATTATCTTTAGCATCTAATTCTAAAATAGCCATATTTTTATTTTTTAAATTATTAAAATTTAAAGATAAAAATTCACCACTATTTCTTATATTCTTATCAGATTTAACTAAACTAGTAAAAGCAATGTTTATATTTAAAAAATTTTTTTTTAAATCAACCTTACTATTTAAAGTATTAATTTCTTTTTTTAATAGTAATTTATTTTTAATATTATTTTTTGGAAATACAATATTTATATTAGGTTTTAATTCTAAACTAACTTCCTCATAGTTACCAATATAATTATTTATTATTGGATTAAATTTTTTTAAAAAAATAAAATTATTAGTTTTATAAAAATATGGTGATTTTGATAAAATAAATGAATTACTATTTATATCAAAATGTAAATAATCTTCAAATTTATTTAAAAATATATCTAAATTTAATTTAACAATAGACTGTTTACTTACATCTAAAAAAAAAATATCATAATTTTTAATATTATTTATTTTATCAAAAAATGGATTATTACTAACAAAAATATTATCATTATTTTTAAAAAAAAATAAAAAATTACAATTATCAACATTAATTAAATAATTTACTTTCTCTATGATATTAAAATACTGTTTATTGTTTAAAATAGTTTTTTTTAGAATTAACTTGATATTATTAAAATTAGTAGTATTTGGTAATAAATATTCACCAATTGCTACTATTGGAAATTCTAATGATTTGTGTAAACTTTCATCTTTTTTTATATTATTAAAAATAAAATCAACATCAATATGCGTATTTTTTTTATTTTCTAAATTAAATATATTGTTATTTATATTATCTCTCATATTTAGATTATTTATTGTTAATAAACGACTACTATTGTAAGTTTTAAATATTTTTTTATTTATTATATTTCTTTCAAAATTTTCATCATAATTATTTATTTTTTTTCAATTTATATTTAATTTTGATTCTAAAATTGAATCCAATAAAAGGGTATCTAAATTATTTTTTAAAATAAACCCAAAATATGCATTTTTTTTTGAATTTTGCATCTCACCATTTAATCATGGAAATTTCAGTTCATCAGATTCTACATTTAGTTGATATAGCATTGACGAAGCTTGTGATTTTTTTTTTGAATCACTTGAATAAATATCACTCAATAATTCAAAAATTGTAAAACCACCACCAACTTTATAGTTAAGTAAATCTAAAATATTATTATCCAAACTATTCATTAAATAATTATTGTTGTGATTTCCAAAAAATAAATATTCTGGTATATTGCCATCTTCTAAAATAGATCAAGGTTCTCCACTTCTAACAACTCTATTAATTTTTAAATCTTTTTTTTTTAAAGTATTTTTTTTTGGAAAATCAATTTCAGAATAGTCTTCTAATATTTCTTTTTTTTTTAAATGGAATTCCTCATCTAATTGTAAAATTCTTAATTTTTTTAATTTATTTGAAAACTTATTAAAGTTTACATCCGAATCGATAGTTTTTTTTAAAATATTAATGTTTTTTTTAAATAATTTTTTACTTTGAATATATTTTGAAATAAAAATATTATCTATATTTAATTTCTTATCATAGTGACCAAAATTATTTGCTAAATAATCATTATCTAGTATATTTGTTGTATTATATAAATTTTCTATTAAAATTTTTGAATTATTATTATTTTTAGATATAGGTTTATATTGATTTTCATTTTCTTTATAAAATTCTCTAATTTTAAAAATTGTATCATTATTAGTATTAAAAAAATAACCAAAATCATCAAATTTATCAAGATTATCATGCTGAAAATTAAAATAATCTAATTTATTATTAAAATTATTAATATCTTCAAAATTATTTAACTCTGTACTGTTTTTAAAATAAATAGGATTATTTTCATTTATAAAAGGGTCGAATCCAATTAAAGTATCAGCATTGAAGTTCCAATTTATATCACTATTACCGACAAACTCACCTTTTTTTCCAAATCAATAAAAATCAGTAAGTAAATCATAATTGTATATATAATCATCAATGCCAAAATTATAATGACTAATAAAATTATCTTTAAAAGTTAAATACTCACTATAAAAATCATTACTATTATAATCATAATTTGAATTTTCTATAAAAAAGTTATTAATAATTGAAATAGGACTACTATCTCAAAAATTAAAATTATTTTCACAATTAAATTGATCATCAACTAATCTAAAATTATTAATACTATTAGTATCGCTATAATTAAAAATATCTAATCAACTAAGATATAAATCAGTACTTGCATCTGTTGATAAATTGGAATCAATAAAAAGATTATTTTTAAAATTGGTATTATCATAAGATTCAAAAGTATCATAGTTATGTAAATCGATATGTTCATTTTCTAAATAAAAATAATCATTGTTTTCTATAAAATTATTATCAAAAATACTAGAATAGTCATTTTCTAAATCTTGAAAACCATAATAAGTAAAACCATCTTCTTCAAAAGTATTGTAATTTTCAATATCAAAATCAATACTATTATTATCTTCATCATCAAAAAAGGAATATGCATCATATATTTCAAAAAAATCATAGTTATTATCAAATAAATCTAATATTTCTTTTCCAAAATTATTATTTTTATATATATTAAAATACTCATTTTCCAAATCATCATTTTCTATAAAACCACTACTTTCTAATGCAGTAATACGATTAAAAATATCATCATCTACAATTCAATTATTATAGGAATAATTAAAATACATATTATCTAAATCATTAACCTTACCATATCTATTAATATCATTATTTACATACAATTCAGTATTTAAAGTATTATTATTTTTTTTATTAAATAAATAAATAGTATTGTTATAATAACTATTAGTATTAAAATCATCAAAACTTCTACTATAATTTGAGTAATTACTATTTATATTATATTTTTTAGATTGTGTGGGTAAATACTCAAAAAAATTACTATAAGGATATTTAGTGTTTTTATTTTCAAAATGTTTTTGTGGAATATTGTATAGTAAATTATCATAATATAATTGTAAATTAGTATTATTATTTTTTTTGATATAATAACTATTATCTAAAAATGAAATATTGCTATTGTGGTGATTAAATTTTGTATCTATATTTGACATAATATTACTAAAATTACTATTTTTAATTTTTGAATAATCGATATCTTCATTATATAATTCATCAAAGAAATCATTAAAATCAAAATAACCAAATAAATAATAATAATAGTTAAAATTTGGATAATAATCTACTTCTAATATACTACTATTAAATTCTTTATTGGTATTTTTATAAAAAATATAATTATTATTACTTTTTAAGTTATTATCTATATCTGATACTATTTCATATGGGTATAAATTTACTAAATCACTATTATATTTATTTATAGTACTATTTATAAAGTACATATAGTAGTAATTTTTAAAATAACTAAAAAAATTATTATTATTAAAAATATTAGAACTATCTAAACTATTATTCGATTTATCAATATTTTTAAATTTATAATTAATATTATTATTTGAATATATAGTATTATTTTTTTTATAAGAGTCTATAAATATTCTACTATAATGATCATTTATACTATTATTTGGTATTTTAGTTTTATCTTTATAAGAGTGGTTATTTAATTTAACGTCATAGTTATACTTATAGCTACTTTGTTTTATAGTATTTTTACTATTAACTAAATTTTTACCTAAACCATATTTACTAACTTTAATTAAAATACTATCTGTATAGTTTTTTAATTTTTTTAATCTAATATTATGTGTTTTAAATGATCCTGAATTATTGTTTTTTTTAAATAATCTTTTTCCAACCCTATCATCTTTTTCAAAGCTATCTAAATCTTCACTAGAATATCAAGAATCTAAATCAGTATCCATAAATCATTTTACAGTTTCATTTGTTTTTTTTAAATATTTTATATCATTAAAACTTTGATTTTCAACTGTTGGAAACTTTAAATCAAAAGTAATTGGTAAATCTTGTGGTACTAAATAAAACTTAAAGCTTAGTAGTATTTTTTTATTAATTTTTTGAATATCATCTAAATTCAAAATACCACCATTTACTAATAACTTATTTTTTACTGGTAAATTTAACATTGACCTTACGCTATCATAATTTGCTTCTAAATTTAATATATACATATCCATAAAAATATTTATATTTTTAAATAAATTATAAAAATAATTATAAATATAAAAACTAAATATAGCATTGTGTCAAATAACTATTATTTGTATAAATTTTCAAAATCAATCTAAAAATAAAAAAAATACTCAATAAAAAAAACTAAAAAATCTAGAATTAAAAACATAATCAGTTTTACCTTTAAAATTAAGTCATTCTAAAAATATACTATTATTTAGTATACTTATTTTTAAAATATTAAAATAAGTTAAAATTTCTCTAAAAACTGATTCAATTATTGGACCAAAAATTAAAAAATCTAACCAATTTGTAAAATCCATATAATAATCATAAATTCTTTCTCTTAAGTCAATAATAAATGAAATATAATTTATAAAAAACATTTGACTAATAGTATCTAAAATAAAGATAAGTTGATCTATTATTCCAAATTTTGGTATTTCTCCATAAATAATAGATATTATATTTTTAGTAAAAAAAACTGGTAAAGTATTGTAATAGTCTATAAATTCAAATAAATCTTTATTTTTAGATATAGATTTATTTTGTATTTTTGTATCTATATATAATAGGTATTCAAAATAATTTAAATTTACACGATAATAATTACTATTAATATCAGTAAATAAAGAATTAAATGTATTTTTTATAGCTAACGTACTCAATATTTTATCATTGTTTTGTAAACCTACATTATTATTTATATAAAACTGTACTATTTGATTTGTAATATTAGAATTAAATAAAATATCTATTATATTTGTAAAATAAAATAATAAATTAGTTAGATTTAAATTCAAATTACCAAAAAAATACAAATAACTAAAAAAGAAGTTTAAATTAAAATGATTTTGTAAGTAATTAATTAATATATGGTTTTTTTTTAATAAAAAATTAAAATTAACAATAAAACTATAACTATTTTTTTTATTTTTAATACAGTTAGTAAGTAATAAGCTATTTATATTACAAATTATAGGTTTATATAATATTTTTTTATTTTGATAAATATGTTTATTCTTAAACGCTGTAAAATAATTTTTTTTATAATTAAAATAATTATTTTTTAAAATAATATTATTAAATTTTTTAAATATATTCTTTCTATATTTTTTATCTAATAAATTTTTATTTTTATAAAAAAAATTATCAAAGTAATTATATATATTATAAGTACGGATATTTATAAAATCTTGTATTATTAAATTACTAGAATTAATATATATAAAATTTCAAAAATTAATAAAATTATTTTTTTTTTCTAAAAATACTAACTTATTATTGGATATCTTTTTAAAATTATTATCTTTTGGTGCATATTGTACTAAACTTAATAAAGTCTCATATCTTTCGATATTATTAGGTATATATTCTGATATCTGTAATGAGTTTTGTTTTTTTTTTTCTATAAAATTAGCTCTTTTTAAAAAAAACTCTAATCAAAAAACATCATTTTCTAATAATCAATTTACAATACTTAAGATTTCTATATTACTGTTATTTTTATTTTTTAAACTACAAATAACGTTTATTATTAATAAAATTTCTGGAGTTATTTTAATATTTTTTGTTTTATATTCACTAGTATCAATTAATCCTAAGCCATATAAAAATGATAAGATTTCTAAATTTAAATGTACAATTTCATTGTTAAAAATTAATTCAAATGCATGTATTAAACTTAAAGCGCATTTTTTAGATATATGATTAAAAACTATAGCATCCTCTAAATATTCTTTTAACTTACACTTATCTATAACATTTATATAATGTAAATCTAAATAAAGTGGTAAATTATTTTTACAATAATAGTGTATGTTTGTATACTTTGGTCAACTTCTACCAAATTCAATATTTTTTAATATATTTATGTCATGGTTTGTATACATATTATTTCTATATATTAAGTAATTATTAAAATTTGTAATATTTACTTTATACACTTTTTTATTTTCTATAAACATTATACTATTAGTAAAATAATAGTTTTTATTTAAAGTAAAAATATTTTTAATATTATTATATCAATTTACAAAATTTTGATAATCTATTGTATTTTTTATAAATGGACTTTTTATTAACATAGGATAAATTTTGATAAAATTAAAATCATATGGTATTGTAAATGTTAAACCTATAAGTACTTGATTTTTTATTTTTTGAAAGTTAGTATTAAAATTTCCAAAAACATCTTTACCATATTTAATTGTAAAACTACCATTTGGTGTAAATGTTTCTAAATCTGAAACAGTTCATCTAGTTGTGTATGGTTTTTTATCCCAAAACTTATCTAAAGTATCGTAATGTTGTGTTATACTACTTTTATATGAAAAATCTAAAATAGGATTTCTAAAAAGAAATATTGTATAGTTTATAAATGCATTTCCATTATATAGTGAAAATAAGTTTGAATTTAAACTACTACGATACTCATTAAATATAAACATATCATTTTTATCATTATTGATTAATAAATTAAATGTTAATTTATAAATACTATTTAATTCAGTACCTAATTCAGAAATAATTGATTTTATTTCTAAATTTAAACTATTATTTATTAAATAAAAATCATTTAACCTAACTAAACCATTAGATAAATTAGTATCGTAATTTTTAATTTTTTCATTTTCTTTAAAAAAATCATCTAAATATAAATATTTATTTGAAAAATAAATAGTATTTGGTGTTATATAATTTTGTAAATTTTCTGTTAAAATTAATTTATTATGTAAATTTTTTTTATTGTAAATATTTTTTTTAAATATATTATTTTCATTATCCGATAAATAACCCTCTTTAGTAAAAGTAGTACTACTATCTCTTCAATTTAAAAAATCTTGCATAAGAGATGGATTATTATCAATATCAATTAAATATTTTTTATCAGAATCTAAAGAATACTGTAATGTATTGATATAGGAATAGTAATCTGATAAATTTTTAGAAAAAACTAAAGATAAATCTTTAGGATCTATATCTAAATTTAGAATATTATATTCAAAATATGATTCTAATTTTACTTTATTTATATTATTGTGATATTCTCAACTAGTAAAATTATCTTTTATATCAAAATTAAAAAATAAAAAATTATCTGGTATAGAACTTAAACCAGATAGTGGTAGTTGAAAAACATATTCAGCATTTATACCTTTATAATAAAGTTGCCTACTTATATTTAATTTTTGATTTATAGAACTACTAAAATATTCATTTCCATACTTAACAGCAAGATCCACCGGTATTTCATAACTAATATCTACCTCATTTTTTAAACCTAAAAATCACTCAATATTTTCTAATTCAATTTCTAATATATTTTTAGAAAATAAAAAATTGTTATTATTTATATTTTCTAAAAATAAAAAACTCTTATAAAATTCAAATAAATTTAATAATTTTTGAATTTTTATAATAGATAAAATGTCAAAAAAATTATTTTTTAAGATGAATGTCATATATGTCAACCCTATACCAACACCAAAAACTCCTATAGCTAAAAATATAGCTATTAAAAAAAATATCAGAGTTTCCTTAAACCAAAACCTGAAACTGCTAATGCGACTTACTCAACTATTATCTAACTGATTATTTAATTTTTTAGTTTTTATTTTATTTTTATTTATTAAAACCCTATTTCTAAATTTTTAATTACTATATCTGGAAAAATACCTAAAATAACTGATCAAAATAAGAGTATATAAAGAATTAATATAGAATTTTCATCCAAATCATTGTTTTTTTTTAAATAGACAGAACTTGAATAGTTTGAAAATAAAATTTTATTTATTTGGAAAAAATTATATATTCCTGAAAGCATAAATCCAATAATTATAAAAAAAGCATAAAACTCATTAACATTTAACACTGCTATAAAAATTAAAAATTCACCTGGAAATCCTGAAAATAATGGTAATCCCATATTTGCAATAGAAAAGATAAAGAAAAATGAAGAAAACTTAGGAAATATATAAGCTAATCCACTTAATCTTAATGTATCTCTAAAATGTAAATTGCTATAAATATGTCCAATTAAAAAAAACATTGCTGTTGATATTATACCATGACTTATCATAATATGCATATATCCAGAAATTCCAACATCTTGACAACTAAATAAACCTAAAAGTGAATAATTCATATGTGCAATTGATGTATATGCAATATACCTCTTAACATCAACTTGCCTTATAGCTAATAGTGTAGCATATGTAAAACCAAAAATAGATATTGCCATTATTTCTGTTGAAAATTGAAAAACTTCTATTGGAAATAAATTAAAAACAAACCTATATAAACCATAACCACCTACTTTTAATAAAAGTGCTGCTAAAATAATTGATCCATTTGTAGGTGCCTCCACATGGGCAATAATTAATCAGTGGTGAAATGGTACAAGTGGTACTTTAAATGCAAACCCTAAAAATAAAAAAATAAAAAGTAAACGCCTAGTACCTAAATTTTCCATATTCATTAAAACTCATTTAATATAATCATAATTAGATATACCTAAAACCTCAATTATATATGATATACTATACCATAAAAATAAAGACCCTATAATAGTATATACAGTTAAATATTTTATAGCATGTATTTTATTTAATCTAGAACCTTGAAATATTAGGTATATGAATAATGGTATTAGTATCATTTCAAATGATATAAAAAAAATAAATATATCTTTTGTTAAAAAACAAATAAACATTAAAAATAAAATAAAACTTAACATTTTATTATAAATATAGTGTTTTTGAAAAATTAAATTTTCTATTAAAAAAAATTTTTTACGTCCAGAAAAAGAAATAACATAACAAATAATAAATGTAAGTCAAACTAACCATAGCGAAATACCATCAATAAAAATATTTTCATAAATAAAAGATGTAATCTGTTTAAAAAATACATTAAAAAATGAATTATCTGTTTTTAAAATACTTAATAAACTCCCTCTAAAATAATATAATTCTGGATCAGATAAATTTGCACCACTTTCAAAAATTAAAAAAAATCTTCCTAAAACTATCTCAAATCCTAATACTGTTTTTATAATATTTTTTAATATAAAAATGTATTTTTTTATAAAAAAAAAAAATACATATGTATATTTTTTTTTTAAATATGTAAAAAAATATAATAAACTAGAATCTATATTATTAAATTTTCCAAAAATAATTAATGAATTTACATTTTTTTCTATATTTTTAATTCCTTCAACAAACTTAAATAAAAAATATTCACCAATAATTTCTAATTTTAAAAAAATAAATAAATTAAACAACTCTAAATTACCGCTCAAAAAATAAGAAAATCTTATACTTAAAACTAAATCTCTAAAATATGATATATTTTTTTTTGGATTAAATTCAGAAAAAATTAATCTAAACTCACTAACTGAAAATGGAATTAAACTTATAGACTCTGTTTTTATAAAAAAATAATTTAAAAAATAATCTTCATAACTTAATTTAGTTAAATTTAATAACTTTAAAAAATACATAACAAAAAGTATAAATATAGAACATGTTAAATAAATGTAAGGCTGTAAGTTTAAAATTTTATTTTTACTAATAATTAAATATTTTTTTAAAAAATATGATATATTACTATTAAATATATTAAAAATTAATGGTAAATAATTAAATATACACAAGATAAAAAAAATCTCAAATATAAACCATATCTTTTGGGGCCCCATTTCCATTAGATTATCAATATTTATATATAAAGTTTGACCTAAATATAAAAATATAATAAGAGCTAACAAATGAAGTAACGTGTTTTCTCTGCACTCACCTCTTACAAGTTGTTTATTTAAGTTTATTTTCATTTATTTTTTTAAAAATTTGATACCATTTTTTGAAAATATGTAGACCAAAAATCATTTAAAACACCACGTACTTTAAATACTCTTAAAAAATTTACTACATAAAAATATGAATGTAAACCAACTAATGGAAAATCTTTTCTTCCAGGAAAACCTCATAAACCATAATCACCTAATATTCTTCTTAAATCAAAATGACCAATAAATTTTATACCGAATAAATCCATAACTTCTCTTTCTGCTCAACTAGCAGAATACATTATTGTAGCTATTGATGGTACTATTGTATATTTTGATTGTGCAGAAAATCGTATACGTGCTCTTAGTTCCCTATCAGCATTTGATATAATATAAGACAAAACAAACCTTAATTTATATTCAGGTCTATCATAAATAACTATATCCGATAACTTATTAAATCGCAATGCTGTATGCTTTATTAAAACTAAAACCATATTATTAACATGAAGATAATATGATTCTAATACTAACTCATAATTAGATACTATATTTAAACCAACTAATTTTGTTTTAAAAATACTAAAAATAAATTCAATTAAAAATATATTAATAATTGGTATTGATGGATTTAATTTTAATATAGGGTATGTCATTTTATAAATTATATAGGTCATATTCATATTTTTTTGAAATTGCAGCATAAAACTCTGGTATAGAATAAGTATTAATTTCAAAATAACAACATAAACCAAAAGTAAATATAAAAATACCTAAAGATATTGGTAAAAAAATATATCAACATAAAAACATTAATTGATCATATCTATATCTTGGTAATGCAGCCCGTACTTTAATAATAGAAAATGCTAAAAATACAACTTTTATTAAAAATAAAAAAATACCATTAGACCAACCACCTAAAAAAAGAATAACAAATAATGTTGACATCATTAACATACTATTGTATTCAGATAATGAAAACATTGCAAATAAAACTGAAGAATATTCAACATTAAAACCAGAAACTAATTCAGCTTCAGCTTCAGGTAAATCAAATGGTGTTCTATTTGTTTCAGCTAGTAATAATACATAAAATATTAATGAACTAGGTAATGTTGCAAATATTAACCATGTTGAATTTGACTGAATAAAATTAAACTCTAAAAAACTAAAACTTCCTACAAATAAAACACCAGGAAACATACACAGTAAAAATATAACTTCATAAGATATTAATTGTGCTATAGCCCTTAAAGCACCCATAACTGCATATCTAGAAAAACTTCCTCAACCAGCTAAAATAACTCCATAACTTCCAAAAGCTGTTAAACAAAAAAATAATAGTATATCAATATCATTACTAATATTTAATGCATTATTTTTAAAAATTGGTAATATACTTCATCCTAAAAATGAAATAATAAGTGATACTGCTGGAGCTAATAAATATGCAAATATAATTGCCATGGTTGGTAAAATACCCTCCTTAACTATTAATTTTAAACCATCGGCTAATGGTTGAAATAGACCAAAAATACCAACTACATTAGGACCTCTTCTTCTTTGCATAGATGCTAAAACCTTTCGTTCAAATAAAGTATAGTATGCTACTGATATTAACATACCTAACAATGCTGATATTAATATAATAAAACTTAATATAAAATTATCTATAGATATTATAATTTTATTTGAATTAAACACAAATATTTTAACAGTATTTTAAATTATATACATATAATATAATATATATTATATGTATAAAAAATTAGATGGAAGGGATTATAGTATCTATAATAAAAATACTATTAATTTTTGGTAATTTAAATTAAAACTATATGTATAAATAAAGTTAATCTATATAAAAGTCTAAATATTCTATAAGCTTAGATTAAAAATAACCGATATTGATTTTTTAGTTAGTTTAATATAAAAGTTAAAAATTTTATTTAAAAATAGCTTAAGAATATATTAGAATATGTATACATATTTATATATATATAATGTATACGTATATTAAATTTAATAAAATTTAAAAAAAACTAAATTTAAATAAACTAAGATATAGAATTCATAACTATTATTTTAATATAAAAAAAAATATAGATATATGTATATTAATTTCAAGCATATGCCTAGAAATAAAAAAATAAATTTTATATTTAAAAAATATATTTATTTTTTTAAAAACAAGTAGTAATTGTTAATATTTTAAATATGAATTATATTTAAATTAATTAAAAAAGTTCAATTATAATAATATAAATTAAGAAATATTATTAATTTTTAGTAATTTAAAATTAAAATTTTATACATAAGTAAAGTTAATTTAAATAAAAATATAAATACTATATAAGTTTAAAGTAAAAATAATTTAATAATGTATTGAAAATATACTTAGTTTATTTAAATTTAAATAAACTAAGTATATTATAATTGATAATTAAACAACTTATATATATATATTATATAATAATCGTAAGCTATAAATGTTATATTTTTAATAAAAAAAATTTAATATTTTTAAAATACAAAAAAATATAAATATAATATACTTTAAAAATAATAAAAAATAAATAATAATATTTTTTAAAATTATTTACTTTTTAAAATTAAAATGTTATTTTTTTTTTTTAACCTTTCCTCATATTTTTGCTTTTCTAACATATTTTCTAAAACATTAAATTCAGTATTTATCTGACCCCATAATGGCCATGATAATAAACCATATGCGATTTCCAATATAAGCATAATTTTTATTGTTAATATGTAAAATATTCAAATAATTAAACCAAAGGACCCCAAACTACCCATTGTAGTTAATGGACCAACTAAAAATATTAACTCTAAATCAAAAATTAAAAAAACAAATGCAACAACAATAAAACTAACCTCAATACCTAAAGATAATATAAAAAATGGTTCAAACCCACACTCATAGGCTGATTTTTTATCAAGATTAAATACTTTTTTTGATAAAAGTTTAGATGTATAAAATAAAAATGCCCATAATCCTAAAATTAAAAAAAACATATTTAGCATTGGTGTTAAATCATACTTTAAAAATAAAGAATAGATTCCTAAATCTATAAAATTACTAGATACATCTTTACTATCATATAAAAAAACTTTTTTTAATTCAGAATTTAATAAATTTTGATAATTAATTTTATAATAATATTCACTATATCTAAAATAATAATTTTGATTCTGATTTGATTCAAATTGATAATTTTTAAATGGTCAAAGTATATAAAATAAAGGAAATTGTAAAAAGCCTATATTTTGAAAATTTTTTATAATTGATATATAGTATTCAACCCATAACTCTATTTTATAACTACCAGAAGTACTAAGTATTATATCACGAATTTTAGTTATTCTTTCTAAAACACCATTCTGACCTAAAATAAATGATCAATATTTAAAATCATAATACTTTGCTTTACTATTAGCTATAATTTTATTATTAAGGTCTACTATAAAACACCAACTAGTTTGTTTAATTATATTATAATCTATAAATTTTAAATTATTAAATATAACTATAAATTCTTTTATAATAAACTCCATAATATCTAAATTACTATTTCAAGTATAACCCCATAAAGTAAAAAGTCATTTAGAATTTTTATTATGTCTATAATAAAATGGTTTTTTAATTATTTTTATTAGATAATTTATAGTATATATAGATGATGCTAACTCTAATTTATTAACTTTTAACGAATCACTTATAAATAAATCAAACTTAGTAAATTGTGTTAAATACTTATGCTCCATAACCCTAACATATAAAAATTTATCAGAAATATCTGTCCTAATTTTACCATCTAAACAATAATTTAAAAAGTTTTTTTTAAAATTACTTAAAAACTCTAATTGTTTTTTAATAATAGCAGTTTTATAAGGATGTATATTATCTTTATTAAATCCAGTTAAACTAAATAATTCAATAATTAAATCTTTCTCTATATATTTATTTTTATTATTTATATTTAAAAAATTAAAATATGTATGTATAAATATATTTAACCAATCATTAGAATATGCACAAATATATTTTTTAAATAAATCATATTCTAATGGTAATAATTTACTTGTTCCAAAATAAATACCTGAATATACATAAATTAAATCATTACCTACTCAAACATTAAACTTATGCCTATCTGTTAATTTTAAAAAATCCAATAATATTTTTTTTCTATAATTATCTGGAGTTTTTATTATTTGAGATAGAATATTTCGTAAATACTTTACTAAAATATGTGCATTAAAAAATTTAAAATCATTAGCAAAACCTATACTATTACTGTATGCTATTGGCTCATTTAAATAATGGTATATTTTTGAGTTTTTATAAATATATGAAGCATAGCTATAATTAATATTATTTTTATTAGAATCTACTAATATTTTTGGTAAAAATCTATATTTTTCTAAAATTGAAAAATTATTTCCTAAAAATTTTTTAAGTGAAGGTACTTTACTATTATCTACATTTTTGATTATTGTAAATACTGAATCCTCAGTATAGTTTATATTATTAAAAAAATTATTACTTTCATTTTTAAAATTATTAAAATTTAACTTAACCTCTACTGAATATGGCTTATCATTAAAGCTGCCTAAATTTAAACCAAAATCAAAAGAATAAATTCAATGTTTAATTTTTGAATTAAATGGTAAAAAATAATTATTTGAATAAGCATAATTACAAAAAAATAATTCAGTTTTTTCAAAAGCGTTTAAACTATTTTCAGTAAAAATTGAATCGTAATTTAACTTATTTTTAACATACCTATGCTTACGAATACTTGAAAATATGCGGCCATTTTTAATAAAAAAATAACAATTGTTATCAAAATACTGTGATTTATTAAACGGGTGTTCTAAGTAGATTAAATTTTTAAAATTACTACTATTTAATTTTTCTCGACTACTTGTTATTAAATCAGCTAAGTATGTTTTTTTTGTATATTTTAACTTAGGTATTTCAGCATTATTTACTAAAAGTGTTCTAATATCAGCAAATACTAATATTTTATTTTTTTCTAAATAATCCTCTTTATAAAATATAAGACTTTTCATAAAATTATCCATAATTTCAGATATTGATTGGTATTCACTAATATGCATATTTCCTACTTTACAACATATCAATTGTTGTGGTATAACATTATTTTCTATTGTAGATATTTGTGAATTGTCATAAAAGTTATCCAAATTAGCAATTGGATTTGATTTATTTTTTTTATCTAATAGTATTGGTAAATATACTTTCATTATTTGTCTAGTTGATGATTTTTTTAATTTACTAATTTTTATAGGATGGAAATACCCACGCATATTAAATTTTATAGATTGGGTATAAAAACTAAAAGGTATGTTTTTATTTTTTTTTATATTAATACACATTAATTATTTTATAAAATTTGATTATTTTTTTTTAGGAAATAATATTTTTTTTTTATTTTTTTTAACAGCAGTTTTACTAACTATAACAAATGTTGTTTTATTTATACTATGCATAATAAGATTATAATCTTTATTATATTTATAAATAACATCAAACCTTTCTATTGTAGCTCATGGGTTTCTTTCACCTTCTAATTCAAAATCTATATCATTTTCTTGATTTTTTTTTGCTTTAAATAATTTTTTAAAAAAATATGAATACTCTTTAATTGGGTGTAAAATAGCTTTAGGGCCAAAATAAAGGCAGTCTAATATTGTATCAAATATAACTAAAATTAAATCAAAAAGAAATGAAGTAATGTTTATATATATCCTAATAGGTGTTCAGTTAAGTAACCTAGAAAGTTTATATTTAATATTTGGATATCTATTTTTAGTATATAGAAGTTTAGTCGCACGTACATATGCACTTCAGCTTAAAAAAAATTCAGATAAATATACTCTAGTATATATATAAAAATAAACCTCTAAGCCAATTAATTTTAAAATATTAAATAAACATAATCATAATAAACGTTTTATAAAATTAAACATTAAAAAATTATTTAATTTTTCTTTTGGATCATTTTTTTTTTGCTCCCAAAATTGATTTCATTCTAATAAACAACTATTAAAGTTATGTGAATATATTTTCTCTAAAATAATTCTATCTTTATATATAAAATTTTTTTCAAAATTATAATTAAAATAATTATAAATTGAAATATTAAATGGAACAAAAATATATTTAATAAAACAAAAAACCTTTATTTTTATTTTTTTAAGATTAAATAATATATTATTAATAAAATTAAAAATAATAATATTTAACTTAATTTTATTAATATTTAATTTTACTTTAATTACTCTTTCTTGTATTTTATTAACTATTTTTAAATTTTTTTCAAATTTAACATCATTAAATAGATAATACGATATAAGTATAATAAAAAAAATCATCGATGCTATTGATATTGTTGAACCTACTGTTGCAAAAAAATTTCACTTAGAAAATACTATTGGATAATCTGGTATTCTTCTTGGCATACCAGCTAATCCAAGATAATGCATTGGAAAAAATGTAATATTTACACCTATAAAAAAAGTAATAAATTGTAAAAATGCATAAATATTATTATACTTAATTCCAAATAGTTTTTCAGCTCAATAATAAAAACCAGCAAAAATACCAAAAACAGCACCCATTGATAATGTATAATGAAAATGAGCTACAACATAATAAGTATCATGAAGTGGTAAGTCTATAGAAGCATTAGCTAATAAAACTCCAGATAACCCACCAACTGTAAATAAAAAAATAAAAGCTAATGTATAATATAATGGTATATTTAATGATAAAGTTGCTGGTGAAAATCATAAAGTAAACAATCAACTAAATATTTTAATGCCTGTTGGAACTGCTATAACCATAGTTGCTGCTGAAAAAAAGGATCTAGAATCTACATCTAATCCAACAGTATACATATGATGAGCTCATACAATAAATCCTAAAAATCCAATAGATAACATAGCTCCAGACATTCCAAGTAAACCAAAAATAGGTCTTTGTGCTTGCATATTAACTATATTACTTACAATTCCAAATGCTGGTAAAATTAAAACATAAACTTCAGGATGTCCAAAAAATCAAAATAAGTGTTGAAAAAGAATTGGATCACCACCAGCAGGTGCAAAAAAATATGTTGTACCTAGATTTCTATCTAAAAGTAACATAGTTATAGCTCCAGCTAAAACAGGTAATGAAAGTATAAGCAAAAACGATGTTATAAGTATAGCCCATACAAATAAATTTAATCTAGAATATGTTAAACCTGGAGCTCTCATATTAAATACAGTCACTATAAAATTTAATGATCCTAGAATTGAAGAAATACCGGTAATATGTAAAGCAAATATAGCACAATCTACAGAACCATTTGTTGAAAAATTAGTAGATAGTGGTGGATATACAGTTCATCCAGTACCAGCACCCATTTCAGTTGTAAAACTTAAAACTAAATAAATAAATGAAACTGGTAATAATCAAAAGCTAAGATTGTTTAACCTTGGGAAAGCCATATCTGTAGTTCCACACATTATTGGTATAAATCAATTACCAAAACCAGAAATTAATACTGGCATAACTGAAAAAAATATCATAACTATAGCATGTCCTGTTATTATAGCATTATAAAGTTCATAATTACCAACTAAAAATCAAGATCCCGGAAATGCTAACTCTAACCTAATAACTCAAGAAAGTAAAGCTCCAAAAATCCCCATTAAAATACCAAATACAAAATATAAAATTGCAATTTCTTTATGATTTGTTGAAGTAACTCAACGAATACCTATCTTTTTTCTTATATGTTTTTTAATTATTTCTCTTATTCTTATAGAATATAAAAAAATAAACCTAATTAAGTTTTTTAAATTTTTTAATATAATTTTAAATAAAATAAAAAAAAAACCTTCTAAAATTTTAAAAAATACCTTAAGAATCTTTTTAATATATTTTTTCATCAAAATTTTAATTATAATATTATATATATTTATTATTTCTATAAAATATAATTTGTTTATGTTTAATTTTTTATAAAATAAATTATTTTTTTAAAAAAAATTTAATTTTAAATATAAAAATTTAATATAACATAGTATATATATATATATATGCCCTAAAATAAATGTATAAATATAAATAATCATTCTATTTTTTAATATAATTATTTATATAATAAGTTAATAAAATTTTTAATTAAAAAATATAATATATATATATATTATATTTTATATTGTATTTTTTATATTTAATTATGGTTTATAGTAAAATTTATTAAAAATCTTACATATCTATTTTTTAATTAATTTAAATATAATTTACATTTGAAAATTAATAATTATTGCCTATTTTTAAAAAAATAATTATATTTTTAAGTTTTTTAAAGATAAGACTTATTTTTTTATTTTTGGGCATATGGTTATAATAATAATATATATATATATATAGATTAATAATAATTATTATTTAATAATAAAGCTATGTTTTCATAGGCTACTAATTATAGGTTTAAATCCTATGTTTGCTACAGTGGGTATTTACTTTAGTCCATTTATAAATTTACAAATAAAATTTTAAATGGTAGGTTCTTTATATTTTAACAAATAAACACTACTATTACCAATAACGTAAAG
>Ga0131853_10001777_pt1 | contig 38541 bp, 14 predicted proteins | sample TergutLab28metaG_FD_92764 | JGI IMG/M metagenome (GOLD analysis project Ga0131853, IMG submission 92764) | Labiotermes labralis P1 segment gut microbial communities from Petit-Saut dam, French Guiana - Lab288 P1 (version 2) (version 2) | ecosystem: Host-associated > Arthropoda: Insects >... | reverse complement strand
TGAGTGGACCCCGTTCCAGACCCACTGCTACTCAGAAAATCTGGTAGCGCCGGGGATCGAACCCGGGACCTCTGTATCTGTAGCCAGAAACTCTGACCACTAGACCACAGAGGCGGTCAATAATTGTCCAACGATATGCAAAATAAAGCAGTCTATTTATTATTCTGCAAATTCACTGTACATGTTTTGGGTGTCAACCACACCCATTATCAGGAGTACGCAAAACTGTAACTACAGCCTCTGGTACTGATCGTAATTTTTGCAGCTACCTCTCTCCAACATGGCCAAGCTAACTTGGCCACTTTGGAGGGAGGTAGCTGCAGAATAATAAATAGACTGCTTTATGTTGCATCTCGTTTGACAATTATTAATATAAATTTGTTTAATTCTTAGGGATGTCTTTCAAATCCTGGATATACATTTCATTTTAAACTTCAGTGAGTTGTGAAATATTTCTAACTGCAGTTTATAATGCGATATGGCACTCAGTTCATGTAAAGATTTCAACACCGTAATCATTCAGTTTATGATCACCTTAAATCGATACTTACATGGTTAAGGTCTTCTCCGATGAGCTGAGAGTTACTGATTTCGTAAACAAATTCCCAGCCTTTTATAGAACCCGAATTTCCATTGTTGTGTCCACAAAATCACTGCACGGTAGCCTGCTGTGTTACAGGCTGCTGAAGTCCCTTTCATTTCTTCTCTTGTGGGTACCATCATTCCACGGTATCTGTCAAATCAATGTTAGCTTATTGATTTTCCGATTAGCACAACACTATAAATGGTTGTAATTTTATTTTTTTATTCATCAAATTCGCGACATGTTTCGGCCTGTAATTGCTGTCGTCATCATGTAAGTGCTGCAGTTATACAAAAGGGAAGAACTGAGGCAAATAACTGCAACACCACTCGATGATGATCACAATTATCGGCCGAAACATGCATTGAATGTGATGAATAAATGATAATAATTACAATCATTTATCTTGTCGTATTAATTGGAAAATCAGTAAACTTAACATCCATTTCATACCGTTACACGTTATTTGTTGTAGATTCATTTTAATATTGTTCTTCAGTCTGTCTAGTGTGGGTCTCTTTTCTTCAGGATTTTCACGTAGAAGTTTTTATGTATTTCACGTTTCTCTCGTGCGTACTGCACGCCCCACCAACTCAGCCTCCTTGATTTAAATTCCGTAGTACTAGTGAAGAGAACAAATTTTACAAATTTGTTCATCTTCTGATACCTCTGCCTCTCACAAGCCCAGATGTTCTCGGCGTTTCAGAGAGATAGCTTTACGGTTGGGAGGTTAATATTCATGGTCGGTATTAGTGGTGGGATTCGGGGATTAATTTCCTAAGCAGATAATCCTAATCCACGCGTTTCTCCGGGTAATTGCAGATTTGCCTGTAGTAGCGTGGGCATTGATTGCACTGTTCTTGCTGTGCTAACCTCCAGCTGATAAATCGTACGTACGATTAACTAAATAACTCAGTAAATGAGCCCATGATATAGATCTTAAATTGGATACCTGGCAGTTATTCTACTTGCGAACAGAAAAATAACTTGTCTGCATGGCAGTGGCCTATTTAGGTTGTTTTCTTTGGCGCCGGGGGCTAGTAATCAAAATGGCTGCCCCCCAACAGAAATTACGGACTATAAAAAAAATAGCAATTATTTCTTGGATTTCCTTGCATTCGGATCAGTAATTTAAAATATGTTGAGTGTTGAATGTCATTTTTTTAATTTAAAATATCAATTTTCCTGCCCAATTTGTCGCACCTTGGACCCTGGGGCCCGGACGGCCACACCCCTACGTACGCCCTTTCTTCATGGAAGTCGCATTATCACCCTATTTATTAATTTAAGTCACCGATTCTTGTCTTCTGCGTCAAAATGCCAATCCAAACTTCTCTAAAGTTCATTCTAATATTGTCCTTTTTCTGTTAACAAGTCTCTGAACGCATCCCTTTACACTAGGCTTATCGACAGAATTGTGTAGTGAATTAGTTATTTTCGTCACGCATGCCAAACATCTTTTCGTCTTTTCTTGTTTAATGACTCATAAGAGAAAACTAGGAGGAACGAAAACTCGTAGCCAGCACTACTGCCGACACACCCCGAAGGAAGAAGTCAACATGGAGAACATAAACACTGATGGTAGGATAATATTAAAATGCATCATAATAGAAGGTGGGCCGGGCAGCTCAGCCGGTATAGCGACTGACTACTGGCTGGACGGTCCGGGATCGAATCCCGGTGGGGACGAGATTTTCCGCCCTTCCAGACCGGCCCTGGGGGCCCACCCAGCCTCCTGTAAAATGGGTACCGGGTCTTTCCCGGGGGTAAAGTGCGGCTGGGGCGTGCTGCTGACCACTCACCCCCTTCTAGTTCCGCGGTCATGGAAGAGTAGAGCTATACCTCTACCCACTCTCTGGGCCACACCGGGCCTGTAACGGGATCACTTTACCTTTTACCTTTTCTCGTAGTAGAAAAGAATGAGCAGGGATAACGTAATCGATATACTGAGGAGGTTACGGACTGGACAACCAAGGAATCTTGTTCTGATTCCAGTGAAAGTCAAGATAATTTTGTCTTCTGCAAGGCAACCGGACAGGATCCGGTGGTAGTCAGGCGTCATTTTCGGCGGTTCCCGGAGTCTCTTGCTGACGGGAGTGAAGTGGCGGTGGCGTGAAGGTAATTAGTGGGCTCCGTTTAGAGCCCATTTGAATAAGTGGAGCACATCAGTTTCCCCATACGCCTTCGTGGCTTTCACAAGGACAACTGTACTTACAGACAGACTGGATTCTTAAGACACGGAAGGACCAGTGACTGGCTGTTGTGAATACGATAACGAACCTTTAGTGTACATGAAGACAAAAAGTTTTCTGATCTTCTGAGCAACTGTCAGTTTATTGAAAAGCACTGACCTTTACGGAATTTTGTTTCTAACATCTGAAAATTGCAAATTACGAAATTGCTATATGTTTGTGTTTCTCTGTCTTGCATTGCTTGAAGTTCCGCATTGCCTTTAAAAAGGCTATCGATTATTTATGCAAAAAGTTTAATCGTTTCCACACTCCGCGGTTTAGCTTTATCATGAAACTTGCAAGGAATAAAATGAGAGTGGCTCAGTCAGGTTACTCCGATTGGCTGTTCAACTTTGGGTGTTTGAATAAAGCAACGGACCGTAACTGGCAGTCTTATGTTCTACGAAGAATTACTTTAACCTTTGCCATAGCCGGCCTAGCAATAGAATAGACACTAGGGGACCTTTAGTGTTAAAGTAGAACTTCTCAGGGCAAGAACATGGCGTGTCGTTTCTAAAGCAGCAGGTCGACTGCAGCTTAGCGCGTCGACTGCTGGATGGGGCTGGCGGAATGTAAAGGTCCTGGGGAAATTCAGAAGTATTGTTGTTGAGATGACAGACTAAACAACAGACTCCTTCTCCCCATGGAGTAGAAACCTAATTCAGCGCATAAGGTAACTAACTTAGCAAGCTTCCAACGGAAAGCACGGCCACCCCGGTAATCACAAGAACCCATTATTTCAGCCTATGATGAGACAGTTCAATCCAGTACACAACCCCCTGTCAATCATCCATACATCTACCTATCTATCTATATCTGTCTATCTATCTATCTATCTGTCTGTCTATCTATCTATCTATCTATCTATCTATCTATCTATCTACCTATCTATATCTATCTACCTATCTATCTATCTATCCATCTACCTATCTATCTATATCTATCTATCTATCTATCTATCCATCTACCTATCTATATCTATCTATCCATCTACCTATATCTATCTATCTATCTATCTATCCATCTACCTATCTATCTATATCTATCTATCCATCTACCTATATCTATCTATCTATCTATCAATCCATCTACCTATCTATCCATCTACCTATCTATCTATATCTATCTATCCATCTACCTATCTATCTATCTGTCTGTCTGTCTATCTGTCTCTCTGTCTGTCTGTCCATCCCTCCATCTACTTATTTGAACACAGTTCTTGAAAAACAGCAGCTCTCTCTGCTAAAATAGAACTGTACATACATTTTCCACTCTTCATCTTCTTTGCAAAATTGCCTCAGATTTTAGCTGTAGGCAACATTGATTTTTATGGGTTGAAAACACAAAAAGGGTAACGAGGTTTGTTTACTAATATACCTACTATGAAATTAAAGATGTTTTCCAGCCAGAGGTCATTAGCAAATTTTCGATAATATACAAGGGTAGGCTTGCTGTATTTCAACCACTGTTGATGTTCGTGTCAAGCGCCTTCAAGAGAAACTGATGGCTCGTCCAAGCATTAGATATTTCTTTTTGAAAACCCATTATACTGATCCATATTGCTGTTTCCCAGTCTGATACTTCCAGTAACATCTGATCAGATAGTCTGTGCTGTTAGTGAAGTCAGAAGTTGCGGAATTTCTGGGCCAAGTGCGGTGTCTCACATAAGGCACGTCATTGATTTTCACTCAACGCTTTTACGACAGAAATTCGTCTAAATTATAAACAAATTGTCAGTTCCTGCATCTGCGTCACAGCAAACTCCGCCTTCACTACAAACACCAATCGGCTATTCATGTTAAGCCAATAATCGATTTTCACTTTCCGAATAGTAAAAACAAACAAATAGTGTTTGCTTGCAGAATGCAGATTTTGCAATTGTTACAGCAGGCAGTGTGTGTAGTTACCAGTGCACATTAAACATCTGATTCTTCTTCTTCTTCTTCTTCCTCAGCTCTACAACTCTTTGTGAGTTTTGGCTTGCTCAATTATTCCTCTCCATGGTTTCCTTTCCTATGCCTTCTGTTTCCAATTATTTACTCCAATCTTCCTCAAATCGTCTCTCATGTCTTCATCCCATCTTAATCTTGGCCGTAATCTTTCCATTTATAAATGCTTTTAACTATTTCATCTGGCATTCTTTCAACATGTCCCACCAAACTCAAAACATCTGATGCTAATTTTATAATATATCCACCAAGGCTTTATGCGTCACACGTGTATCTTCTGTACCGTTTTTGCCTAAACAGAGGTACATAAACATGTACCATTTGGAGTTGCGATAACATTAATTGCCATTATTGATTAATATAACACTGTAAAGCACATAATTGTAAAAATACACTTTTTTGTACTTCTTTAAAAAAACAAAGGCTTTGTGTTTATTATGGATGATACTGCGTTCATTTTGAATTGTGGCGTTGGAGGATGGAGAGAATTATTTGGACCGATCGTGTGAAAATGAAGGCGTGTCACACTGAGTCAAGGAGGAAGGGAACATTTCTATTTGGTGAAATGGAGAAAGGCTAAGGATTGGACACATCTTGCATAGCAACTGCTTTCTAAAGTACGTCATTGAGGGAAAATATAGGAGGGACGAAAATACGAGGAAGAAGATTTAATCAACTATTGTATGGCCATAAGGAAACTGGAAGTTTAAATATGAAGCACTAGATCGCACGCTCTGGAGAACTTTATTTGGAAGAGGCCATGGATCTATCGCAAGACAGACTGTATGATAATGACTGGGGTTAAGGACGATATAGGCAGCGGCAGTCTAGACAAATGACAGACTTCTACACATTCGTATCAGTAAGAGATGGCATTAAGTATCTTTGTAATTGTACGCTATATTTCGTGGGTTAAGGTGGAAAATTGAACATGCTTGCCTCCAATAAATAAGCTAGTCACATGCTGAGGTATGATACTGAGCAAGAAACAAGAGCGAGCATTAATAACGTGATTGGTTTTCCAGCCAACGAATAAAAATATATGTGAAACTTCCCGAACTGCAGATAAATGTACACAACTAACTGATAATTTAAAAAAAAAAAAAACTAAGATTAATTTTCTAGACTATTAGTACTTGAAAGATATACGAGGATGAGTCAAATGAAAACCTTATATATATATATATATATATATATATTTACTTACTCCATGGTGCAGAGTCCTTCTTGAGCAGCTAACTGGTTTGCTGCTAGTCAAGAAATTCCCCGCATTTCACGGAACCCGAAGGTTCATTACCGCACTCACAAGCGTCCGCCACCTGTCTCTATCCCGGGCCAGCCCAATCCAGTCCATATACCCATATCCCACCTCCTGGAGATACATCCTAATATTATCCACCTATCTACCTCTAGGTCTCCCCAGTGGTCTCTTTCCCTCCGGTTTCCCCACAAGACCCTATATACCCCCCTCTCGTCACCCATACGCGCCACTTGCCCAGCCCATCTCATTCTTCTCGATTTTATCACCCGCACAATATTGGGTGAGGAGTTCCTTTTATATATATATATTTATTTAAATATATACTTTTAAGGTTTTCATTTGGCTCTCCGTCGTATATCTGCCCATACCACCCACCATTAAAACTAAAAACCATACCCGAAATTTTAAATTTGTTAGGCTTACAGTCCAGTACTCAGGTTGGGGACAGCACAAGCTGGGGATATGTATAAGTGTGGTTCGCATTTCTTAGAAAATCGCGAAGCTGAGTTCCAAGCTGTATCTTGGGCTCACAGTTTCACAGCACCGTTATCTGTTTTACCTCCCAAAACACGGAAATAATAGTTCATACGGTATTTGTGCCAGGCTTCACGTTTCTATGAAGTTGCATGGATTTATTATTCATTGCTGTACTGCTGAAGGTTGATTACAGATTTCGCTCATTCGCCAGGTTGATTCACGTTGCATAAAGCACGAATAAATATAATCATATAAAGTTAATTCGTCGCTCTCTGTCTTTTTCGCCGAAAATTTGTTTTAGTGTTGACTCGGACAGTATCTTTTTCGAATTTCGTTTGAATTACCGCTTATCTGAGACGTGTCTTGGTAATTTTGCTCAGGCGATTCGCGATGTAGTACATTGTTAGAAACCACGACTCTCTGCTCGCTATTATAAATCTTAGCCCATTTACGAACATATTTTACCCTTATCTGCCTCTCACGTCGTCAGCTGCAGCATTTTCAATACTGGGGAATCAATTTCAAGTCACATATCGCGACAGCAAGTAACGAAGGGAAAGTGGCCGGAGGAAAGGGCATGTATTTTAAACATGGGCGAAGTTGTGTCTGTGCTTGATGAAGTACCACAGCATCAAAACTTATAGCGAGTGACGACAGGTCTTCATTCTTTCTTACCCTTGGCATTACATGCAGGTTGCTTGTCAGATTTACACTTCGATCGCTCTATTCCACACGACATATCCTTCCTGTACCCTTTTGGGTAGAACGTTTGGTGCATCCCAAAGCCGGCGCGTGTATTATACCGAACAGAAAGGTATCTTAAGTTGATTCATATTAAACGCGCGTGTTGAATGCAAGGTCATAAATAAAGACCGTAAAATTACTGAAGGTGCTTTATGGTGGTCGTTATTTTCGGGGGGGGGGGGTTTAGAAAGACCCTCTACTTCTGCCTAATGGATTTCCTGTCTTAGCCTAGTCACTGCGCCCACTGTACCGAGTAATAAAGCTTGCTTCGTTCGTTTTTTCGTCACACAGCTACGTTAATTTTAATTGACAACTCTCAATACATCAGTTTGCAGACAGACGTCATACTTTCATGCGAAATTTGAGGTTATGGTTGTGGTGTTCCTGAAAATTGAGGTCCTTTTGGATGCAGCGCAACGAGGACTGGAAAACAGTCCCGGACGTTTCGAACGATCTTTTATATAAGTCGGTAACTGCCAATCGACACAGCGTACGTCCGCGATGGCTTGAATCTTCAACATTTTCGAAATATAAAATCTGGCAACAGCTTTTTGTGTGATTGTGTAACGCCCGTGTTTATGTGTGCATGTGTGTGTGTGCGTGTGTGAGTGTGTGTGTGTGCGCGTGTGTGCGTGCGTGTGTGTGTGTTCTTACCGTGAACCAGGTTTTGTGAATTATCAAATCAATCAGAGTCTACGGATCCTTAACGTAGTGGCACGGACTGCTGACTGAATCAATTCCGTTGGCGTATCTCTGAGTACGGCCGATATGTCCAATTCGGTACAGAAACGGAGTTTCGTTGCCGAGAGGGATTAGTTAGGCAGCATGACGTCACTAAATACACGTGAAAACTGATTAAAAAGCTGAATATATATACGAGTATATACGCGTTTCATGGTCTAATCCTATGTAGCCATCTACCTTGCGGTCTCTATGAAGACGATGTTTATTTCAACGTGCGGTTTTGAAACTTGTTACTAGCTACAGGAATTGCCTAGCATCATAACCACGGAACAAAAATTTAGTCAGCAAAAGATTTAATTCGGCCTGTAGTAATGTTCAGTCATAGCGAATCTATTCAGCACATTTTTGTAACATCTTCTCGTTAGGAACGAAACCAAAATGTAGAGATTAACCATTCAAACATACTAATTTTACGTGTCGTTACATGAGTTTAAAATGTGGGTTTGTCGTATTAGGGAAAGATACTAAATGAAACGATCATGGAGACAGGGTGAGTTGGATCTGAGAAGGAAGAAGTAATGGGAGACTGACGTAGTGTGCGTAATGAAAAGTTTCATAAATTGTGACGTTGAAAGGACGAAAGTAGAGCAATGCAAGTAATGAGAAGTAGGAGGGCGCGGCAAGTAGCTTACGTAAGAGAGAAGTGAGAAATACAGTGATTTGGTCATAAATCCTGGCAGAAGAAATGACTCTGAAGACCTTTTACCTGTGTGGGAGCTTGGTGTTAAAATAGATCTCAGTAAAACAAGATTAGAAGTTGTGGACTGCACTGGACTGGATTAGAAGTTGTGGACTGCACTGGACTGGATTAGGAGTTGTGGACTGCACTGGACTGGATTTGGAGTTGTGGACTGCACTGGACTGGATTAGAAGTTGTGGACTGCACTGGACTGGATTAGAAGTTATGGACTGCACTGGACTGGATTAGAAGTTGTGGACTGCACTGGACTGGATTCAAAGTTGTGGACTACACTGGACTGGATTAGAAGTTGTGGACTGCACTGGACTGGATTAGAAGTTGTGGACTGCACTGAACTGGATTAGAAGTTGTGGACTGCACTGGGCTGGATTAGAAGTTGTGGACTGCACTGGACTGGATTAGAAGTTGTGGACTGCACTGCACTGGATTAGAAGTTGTGGACTGCACTGCACTGGATTAGAAGTTGTGGACTGCACTGGACTGGATTAAAAGTTGTGGACTGTACTGAACTAGATTAGAAGTTGTGGACTGCACTGGACTGGATTAGAAGTTGTGGACTGCACTGGACTGGATTCATTCTCTCCAGCATGGGTCTCGTGGCGGAAGGCAGTAACGAAGCTCCCTCATTCTGAATAAAAGAAGAGGATTTTTTTTGCTAACTGAGCGCTTGTTAATTTCTCAAGATGGTTTCTGCTTCATGAAGTTAATTGTACAAAGTGCCTGATCGTATTTTCTGAAGTGTAAAATTTAAGTAAATTAAGACATAATTGCTTGACATCCTCATCTTTTTGCAAGTATCCTTGGGTATATTTCACTTCACAAAGATGTTACAATAATTCTGGTCAATGAAATCGACTAATGCTTGGTGAAATATCCGTTGTACAGCTACCTTATTTATCCTTCAAACTGAAAGTGATTTTTTTTTAACTCGTCGAAGGTGTGTTTCATCTTCCACTCGAATCAAGCGAAACGTTCGTTTCCTTCCACACTTCTCCGGCTACCAATTATGGTAGAATGCGCAGCGTGAAGTATCCTTCCTCTGAAGCATCGGACCGAACCGAATCGAAAAAAAATTCTTTTGCTAGGATTCCGGAATTTCGTCGACCTTGAATCCTTTTTGTTACCTACTATGTCTTTCTGTGCTTTTAACGTGTATTGAATTTAACAGTTTGAATGTTTATTTATTTCGTTTAAAGTTCTGATTTGTTTTTTTGGCGTCAAGCGCCTATTTTCTTAACACATTGATGAAAATAGGGCGTAAGGAAGAATGATAGAGGTGTGCAGTGAAAAGGGAAAGTCGCGTGGAAAGTCAAAGACATTTCATTTCACTGGGAGATGAGAGAAAGGTACGGAGCTTTATTTCTTCATATATTGCGCATTTTTGTGACCATTGACAGAATATGAGAACGTCTGTTATGGCATTAAGTGGTTTTACATACATAATGTGGCAATTTGTTGTATTTATCATTATTCTTGTGAAGCTACTCACCGAAACATGTAGGCAATAAATAATATACGATAAAACATTTTAGCGTTGTACATTTGTTTATTTACAACAGAAATTTGGCTTAATTTCTTTCCAGACGTTGTCCCTTCTGTCTTCTGATAATAAATGTTATTTGAATAATATTTAAAAATTCTGGTCTTATCTCGTTGGGGGGGGGGCACGCAGTTTGTCCGTTAGAAAGACTAGATAACGAACCTTTTTTTCTGGTTGTCATACAGGATAACTAAGCACACTCTGTGACGCAAGTTTAACAATATATATATATATTTTTTAAATTTTAAATTTGATAATACCCTGCTTCAAAGGGTTAATGAAACTGCTGTTGTATCATCTCACGGATCCTAATTGAGGTGTTAATTACGAATTAATGCAGAGGGTACAGTTTATAAGATATTGTTTGCACTATCTTGGGTAGGAACGGCGGTAGCTCGATGGGCATAGTGACTAATCCGCGGCCTGGACAACCCAGGAATCGTGGTTCGGAGCGCGACAGAGAGAAGAGATTTTTTCTCTTCTCCAAGACGTCCATACCGATTGCCCCCCCCCCCTGCCCCACCAGCCTCCTATTCAATCGGCACTGTGATATTTTTCCCTGGGGATAAAGCGGCCGGGGCGTAAAGCAGACCACTCATTTCCATCTGGTGGCGATAAGTAAAGCTGTACTTATGCTTCTCCGTATAACAGTACGGCTTGGCATGGGGATTGTTTAAATGTACTTTGGTGGTTTTGTTGTGGTTCCATTGGCATTGCTCGGCACATTGTACGCTTACATTTGAAGAATTATTTATTGAAAACTTTGTATGCAGTTACACAAATATGAGGAATTCTTTTTATTTTGTACTATGACCAACAAGTGCACAATTATTTCACAAATTATCACACTCCTAAATGTTTCGACACTATCGTGTCATCCTCAGGGAGCCTGTAATCAATACCTTGCCAAGTTACACGAGTATTCCAAATGCAACTGTTGGTAATACAATTTACAATGGCGATATTTAGCATAGGTTTTATGCATGCTCTAATTTTATATTCGTTGAAATCTCAATATTATAAAATATTTAAAACATTAAAATTATCCTGTTTACAATAAAATGGGCTAAAATCATTTTGTTGCTACAATTTTCATGACGTCAGTCTGTATGGTGGCCGTATACTGGTATGCAATCCATATGGTGATGCTACTGGCTTGGTGGCCCGGTATGTATGTATGTGTGTGTATGTATGTAATATATGTATGTATGTCATGTATGTATATATGTATCTATGTTATGTATGTATGTAATGTATGTATGTATGTATGTATGTTCATAGTACAAAATAATAAAAGATACAGAGTACATGTATTAAAATAAAAAAAGAAGAGTTTTTGTTTCAAATCGATATCGATATACATGAAGCTTTGTTATTTGACTGTCGTACAAAGAATAGATTATTTCACTCTGTCGTACAGTCCAAACTTAATTTCTTTCCATTGCTGTACCTCCATTCCCCCCATCCTCCTCTAACCCAAACAGTACGCCACACGAGCATAATATTTTCCCTCTTGATGCAGAACTGCAGGTACACGCCGTAGTTTGACGTCACGATGTCACAGCGAAAAATTAATGTTTTGTGCGCTCAGCTGATTTATTAGGCACTGCAGCTGCAGTGTATATTGAACTTTTCTTAATACGTACATAAGGCAATTAGAAAGGGTGGCATTGGATTGGGGGAGAGGATACACTGTGCTGTTCTAGTGTGAGCTGTAGCGTTCGCTTCACCAAGACCTGACCTTTACATAGGCAGTGTACTAATGATGTAATATTGTGGCGGGTTTTTTGTAACAATTGTAATAAAAACAATATTGTTTTATATTTGTATTGTTGTTGACCTACATGTCCCTGTGAACAATACAAAACAGTTTAGTGTTGCCATGCGAACGCTACAGTGGGTTATGTTGTCACTGTTTCAGAGCTACACAATATTTCTTACTGCTCTAAATAATATAAACTTACATAGTGGTTAATGTAAAGTGCGCGATATTTTTGTCCGATTGTAAACAAATTTAGAACTTCTCTACCGATATTCATGAAAGCCTCGAGCATCAAATTTCACGTAAATCCGTCCAGTGGGAGTCCTGTTTATACATGCGGACAGACGGACAAACGGATTGGACGAAGATCGTAGGCGCTTTTTTTTATTTATGCGAAATCGCATAGTAACTGATAACCATTATACACACTGTAACACCACGCAAAAACCGTCTAGTTGTGTCAAAGCAGATGCCGAACAGTACGTGGCGTATGGAAGTAAGGTTCAACTTCTGATATTCCAGTAGTTTGTGTTTGTTCCACATTTGCCATAAACTTTGTTTCGGCATTTGGCGCGTCTTTTCTTCGGAGTGATTTTCACACCCTGATGATGGCGTCTGTGAAGCTTACTGTCTTGTGGGATGTGACGTCATGTAGTTTGCTAGAGAGATACCAACTTTTGGAGTACTCTTTCCTACATCCTGAAGATACAGGCATCACATTTCTCAAAAAAAAAAAAGGTTGGCATCTTGGTGCCAAAATACGCGATGTCTGTTCCCAGGAAACGGAAATATTTATGCAGCCTGTTCTCATATTTCTGACACTTGTCATATGTGTACGAGCCATTTGTTAGGCGCGTAGGCAAAATTGAAAAAAAAACGACTATTGCTTAGTCATGCCATGTCTGTCTCTTTGTCGTAATTTAACAATTTGACTCCCAATGGATGGACTTTCGTAAAATTTGATATTTGAATATTTTATGAAGCTTTGTCGGAGAAAATTCAAGTTTGATTAAAATCCGAAAAGAATAACGTGCACTTTACATGAAACCTACGTACGTTTACAGTAGAACCTCGCTGAATTCTTCAAATGTTTCAAAGAAATGTTATAGAGAAATCAAAATCCACATTTTTGTCCAAAATTGTTTTTTTCTTCGAAAATCGGGCCCTTTGTGTCGCAATGCGGAAAAAACATGGCAGAGTCGGACAGGCCACAGATGACAATATAACGCACGTACATTACATGCTGGATGCCTAAGGCTACAAACACACACTTAGCACTTTTTTCCACGGCAACTGTTTTTACGCGAAAACCCCTCAAGTTTGCGTTAATCGTACAGTGCCTATCTTGTGTAATTTTAACACTGGTGACGTAGGCTGGTAACTTTGTATTCGAAGGTTCCCAAGGTTTATCCTAGAGTTGCTAGTGGTGTGTATCAAAGACTAACATATTGATATCCAGTTAGCTGAAAGTCTGATTACCATCAGGTCTGCGAACGTCTTGTGTATTAATGACGCACTTCAGACAGTAAACATTGCATAATGTACGTGGGCTGATTGAAAAATTTCAAGACTGATTTTTTTATTGAGAATCAGATGACTCTACAGGCCCTACAATTTTTTCTTTTTCAAAGTAGCGTCCTTCACATTGAGTACATTTTTTACAGCGTTTTATAAACGATTAAAACACATGAAATAGATTTTGCGACATCCCTTTTAGCGCTGCGGCCGTGACGTTTCTCACTTCATCATCTGAAGAGAACCTCTTTCCGCGCAGTTGTGCTTACAGTGTTGGGAATGCCCAGAAATCACATGACGCCAAGTCGTATATATGCCTATTGGTAGAATTAATTGAACATAATTACAAACGTCTAGAGAAGTGTTTTCCAAAATTGTTTGCTCGCAGTCCCTTTTGCCTTCAAAAAATTACCACGAATCCTCACATCCTTGCTCACGCAAATATTGAGTGTCCGGATTATCTGTATCAAAAATTACAAACTTATATCTCAGAACAATTTTAGGTAGATACGTATACGTACCAGTAGCACAAGTAACAATGCATTACATGATTTGAACTTAATTACTGATTGTCGCTTGCTTTGTGGGTATGGATGGTATCTAAATTAATAAGATACTCTGACGGTCATACGAAATAAACGCATCGCCAATCAAAGATGTTCCATGATTATTTTTAACAAAACATCAAGGTAAACATTACTGGAATGTATCCACGGATCTCCCGATAGTTGCTAGTGGATCCCTTGGGATCCGTGGAGCACACTTCGGGAGCCACTTATTTAGGTGATTCTCGGGTCTGTATTTCAGAAATATGTAAACGTAAGTGATCAGGTTAACCCCCGGCCCCCCATTGTCCCAGCCACCGGTGCCTGTTTGCGTTGAATTTATCCTAGTCATAGTACCTAAGAAGGAAAGCGTGAAACGTCCTGAATGCTCGTCCTTCAACCCATAAGTAGCCACTGCTAAGACGCACGTAGACTCTCCTTGACTTACGTAATAATGAAGTTTCTGAAGGTCAGCAGCAAGTCGTGGTTTGATATGTAATTAGCCACAGAAAATATTGAACTTTACTTTTATTATTGTCGGTAGTTCGTTATTTCAATTCGGAGGTAACAAATTAAGTTAAGTCGTTGAAAAACATGTACTTTTTTCAATTAAAAATAAATTTATTGAACTTAATTTTAAAGATGATTTGTGTGTGATCTTCCTCGTATGGAAAAGGATAAAAAGACGGAAATGGATGCTGCATAATCACTTTTTCATACTCTGTGTATGAAAACTCTGAACATTCAATACTAATACAAAACATGGCTGCCAGGAGCATTGTTGTGTTTAGTTTTCTAATTAATGTACCCCTTCTTTCATCTTGCAAGAGATCATACTCTGTTTCTTTTAAGCAATATAAATCTTGATTTAACATGTAAATATGGACACCGACCCAATTTATCTAGTGTAAGTTTGAAGAAATTGAATGGAACAGTTGCAAATGGACTTGCCAGGTGATCCATCACATGTGGCGGTTTGTGTTTGTTGCAGCCGAATTGGATATCCTGAGGCTGCTGAACGTTTCAGGGGCGACCCATGGTGTGAGTGAAGTGCTGGGCCCCTCGGGGCACCTCCCCGCCTACAAGTTCCGACCAGGCTACAATAATGTGCTCGTGCCGGACCCAGGGACCATCGCAGCAGCCCTTACTGCTCCCGCGGGATTCACGCTGCTCTTTGTATACAGGCAACATCGCAAGACTCTCGGTGAGGGCTGCATAAAACATGTAAAAGTGTGTCCGTAATTCTGCAGGGCAGAATCACATTGCATCCCAGAAGTTGCAGCTTAGTTCTTACAGTGGCAAGCTGCTGGTTTAAAACCCAAGAGATTCTTTGCTCCTCCCTTCTCCTAGGCAAATAATACACACACACACAATCTCCCTAAGGACTTCAGATTATGGAAAATATTCTGTTAAAATTTGTTGGCCGTTCTTATTATAAAGACCACCTGTTTGTTCACGCTCTCAGATACAACAGTTTTTTAATTTAAACCCTTTTTTTTTACATTTGCGCATGTAGGGTTAACCCTTTAATGGCGTTTAAAATCCAGCAACTGTCAAAGACAAAGGGGGATTTTAATTTATAGTAATCTTAAATTCATACATGACCATATGGTACACCGAGGCCAACAATACGTGAGGAACTAAAGGTCCGTGCAGTGCACCTAGTCCAGTATTGAAGGGTTAACGCCATACACTGTTGCATGGAGTTACGAAATTAGTGGGTTTCTGGTTTATTAGTTACAATTTGTAGTATTTAAATAATTAGATTAATTATTTCTAAATGTTAATTTCACAAATCCTTTAGTATCGCAGGGTATATGGCGTCAAATAGTAGAATGAGTTCCGAAAACTGACAAGGATATGGCAAGAATCACACGCGATCTAATTCAAATTTTACCCTGAAATTCGGTGGAGGAAGTAAAAAATACCACGAAAAATTAGGTGAGAACAACCCAGGTCTCGTCTGCAATCTGAACTGGGTAAAAGTAAAATAAAATTTACCCTATTACTCTCATGAAGGACTAGAAGTGGAGTTGTTACAGTTCTACTCTTCCTTTCACCTCCGCCCTAGGCGAGGGTGGGTGGTCAACGCGACACTCCGGCCGCTTTACCTCAAGGAAAGAGACCAGTTACCCATTGTATAGAAGGCTGTGGGCCCCAAAGTTGATGTGGAAGGGTGAGAAAAATCTCGCCGGATTTCGATCCCCAAACCATCCAGCCCAAAGCGAGTTATCGTAGCAGGGTGCTGTCCGAATTAAAACACAGTTGCTGCCCTTTCCCCTTCGGGAGCAGAGCAAACTGCGGAAGCGTAGTGTAATCAAATATACATTACACCTGCTACAGTGGACAGTGTCCAGTGTAGTGTTCGTGTTGTTTATTTGCTATTCTAGTCACCTACAATGGGCAATTTGTAACTCTGCCTTTTATCCTCATTACCAGAGTGTTAACTGATTTCCAAAGGATTGCATCCAGTAGGGCTTCAGTGCAACAGGTACGGGTTATGTTTAACAGATCAGTTGCACATTTCAAATTACACGGTGTTATCAGTTTTTGCATTAAGTGTAAAACATTGTTCTCCATTGAAGAAATCAGATAACTTATTTTTGCATATTGTACAAGCATATAGACCTAAATGCCGTGGTGATGCGGCAACTTGTTATAAAGGAGTGTTGTGCGTATAGTCTATCCCGTAGGTGGAATTCATCTATGGTTACCATCGTTTGAAATGTAGTTGTGTAGGACGCGCAAACTTTCAAGTGGAATACTCCGTTACCACAAACATGGCTCTGGTAACATAAGAACTTGTTAGAGGATATAACATTACCAAAACTTACATAAAATTGAAATCCCTTTAGCAAGTACTTTCTTTTGTGTTTGGGAGTAGCGAATACGAGATGTAGTCGAAGAAACTTACAATACATTAACTAGTAAATAATTTATCTCAGTATTTAACCAACTTGATGTACAAAATTTGCTTGAAACATGTAGAGGCATGAAATAAAACTTAATTGTGAAACAAATTTTGTGCATCAAGTTGGTTAAATACTGAGATAAATATACTGAGATGTACGGTCAACAAAACGTCAAAATTAGTAAATCATTGTTATTTCGTCCAAATATACATTGTCATTTTCTGGATTGTCACACCATGTTACACACACACACACACACACACACACACACATATATATATATATATATATATATATATATATATATATATATTTGGTGGCTGATATTAAATACGAAATTCTTGCCCCCCTAATAAGGGTAGATGAAAGAAACAGGCTTTTCCGAATCGTCAAGAGCCATCCACATTACTGTCTCAAAACTCGTAGGACCGAAATATGATTTTTCACTTTCGTGTATTCGTCAAATTTTATGCAAATTTCATGCAAGGATTTCGATGTTCATTATCAGGTCGATGTTTGTTGTAATTATTGTAAATTACAGGAACATTACTGTCAATACATTCTCCGGGCCGGGTCACACCTTGGTTCCAACTGACCTCGAATCTCCGCACTGGTCAGTTGGTGCTGCACTACAGGGTTACCTCAGACTCGAAGTTGCATCAGAATTCGTGGGCGTTACAGCAGCAACAGCCTGTCCCATTTCATCATTCTGCACTGAGCAATTGCATCCAACCGGCCGTAGCCAGGAGAGGTAAGAAGTAGGAGAAACAGAATAAGAGCTGTTTTTAGGCCAGGCAACAGAAGATTTTGTTCTCTAATTCTTTTCTCTTTTTACCACGCTGTGACTCTCTCAGAGTTTAGGTTATCAGATTGTAGTGTGGTTGGTGAGTAAGTTATTTAAAAGAATGTAAAAGAAAGTGGGGCTACCTGTTTAATTAACAGGCCAGAATTTACCTGGATTGACTGGGATAAACAAATAAAAACTTCACCATGCGCGTATGTGTTCTAATCGGGATTCGAAACGCACGCCTCCTGAATATAATTCAGAATTGTTACTACCTGGGCTGACTTACTTGGTAAGAATTATGTTGTAATCGCATATTCATATGTACGAGATTTGAATCTTAAAGTACTTTGTGATATTTCTGTTTACCCCATGTAGATGGTGAAATGTTCCGTTTGGCTAATAACGTAGTCTTCACAACATGCCCATCATATGTCTCGTGATTATGCCATTTTTTTTACATGAAATCGGATCATGTGATGGTACCAGTGGGACCAATTGCAAGGAAAAAACGTTATAGTCCTGAGATAAATCATAGTCTAAATATTAATTCATAAAATTAGTGCTTTACCTGTGCGATTTGTTTTGTCAAAGGTGTGACATGCATACACCAAGTTTTACTTTTTTGTTTTGAGAAGTCTGTAACAAAGGTTTATGTACTGTTTTGAGAAGTAGATTTCTGATCATATTGTTACTTTGTGTTATTATCGTTCTATTTCGTATGTTTTAACAGGAAATGGTTGGACACACCTAGCTCTGGTATTCAATGCCAGTTTGAGTACTCTAACTCTGTATCTGGACTGCCAGGCAGAAAAACCACAGCCCATTGCAGGCAACACAGCGACAGGCACCGTTGGACTCCACATACCACAGGATTCCCTCGTTTACTTCCGACAAGAACCAGGATTCAAGAAGAAATTTCTGGTAGGCCTATTAAAGATTCGTCAAATACGTCTTTGCATAATTTATTTTCTGTGTCCACTTTCCCGTTAAATAGTTGCGTTCTAAGCCGATGTCACTGGATTGGAGGACATATTGGACTACTTCAGAGTCAATTCAGGTCTTGTGTGCGATCGTCTGAGCTACGCCGAATGATAAAATTATGCTTGAAGTACGTGAGAAAGAATTGTTTGAATTACACACGACAGAATTCACCATGACTTTCATTAAGAAAGAATCCAACTTGTACAAGAATACTGTGTCGTTTACAGATTGGACCAGAAGTCAGTTGATCGAAAATATTCTCTCATATTAACAGTCATGTTAAAGTAACCTACTGGTATTGGTATGAGTCAGCTGCGAACTTTGTTTATAACTCAGCTACTGCAGTTCCACGCAGGGGTAACCTTCGTAATCATCATATACAATATATATTAATTGGCTAAGGTCTGTTTGCGACATCGTGACCTACTGAACTACCGAAAGTACCTTTTCAATACAGATATTTTTAGAAAGCTTGTGACTCACTTTTGATGGCAGGCTTCATTCTTTTCTTTGCTACCTTCTCAAAAAAAAATGTTTTTTAACAAAGAGCTGAAGTTATATTTCGCCAGTCCTGCCTCTGCCGGACACCATGGGAATTACGCCAAATGTGTTAGCTTTCCTTGACCTCCGGCGGTGGCAGCACATGATCATGAGGGACTTCGAAGATCACTGCATAGCAGTGTAATTTATTGGCTGTAGACGTACTAGCCTTATGCCGAGGATTCAGTTATGTCTCTCAGATTTTACCATTCCCTTCAAAGCGTGCAGAAGACGATTTCCGATCGAAATGGCTTTTGCTATGGCAATCAATAAGGCGCAAGAGCAGACGCTAGTTATGATATCAACACATGATAAATAAGTACGGAACGTGAGAATTTAATAGGGGATACCCTAAGTTACTGGAGAGGTTTTCTGCTTCAATTCCATTTTCCGATATAGCATGCCCTAGGGTTGAACACGGACCTCCAGAATAAGAAGTTGACTACTAACCGCCTGACCTATGGCTTTGAAATATAGTATTACGTCGGGGTACTCACCCCTCTCAGTCATACGCATTACTCAGTGTAAAACAAATTTTGACATTGACAGCCTTTTTTACCCGCACTGTACATCTGTTTGTTCTGCATACACGTAGCTGTCAGCTGTCACAATAAACATGGATGATTTCTTTGTACAACATTGACTAAATGATTTTGGTTATAGAGTTTGTGGGTGTTAAGTTTGTAGATAGGTAGGTAGGTAGATAGGTAGGTATGTATGTATGTATGTAGGTAGGTAGACAGACAGACAGATAGATAGAAAGTTTTTGTATATGTATGTATGTATGTATGTATATATATTTGCTTGAAATTTGCGCTTCAGAAAGTTCAAATGTCACACATTTCCTTATGTAGTAGGCCCTACACTAATCACAGGTGCTGCTTCATCAGTGAGAGTTAGCACAAAAGCACAGAACGACTCTATTAAGTTAACTGCATAAACATTCCTGGGAAAGGAATATCAACTGGTGGGCACACTCACTGCGATTTCTGTTAACCCGATTCTTCAAACCGAAGAAATATATCTTGGAGTTGCATTTATCCTCAACAATTATTTGTATTGATTTAAGTTACGTTCATATAAGTTTCGGCATTTTTGGCAAGCTTTACAACGCACCTGATATATAATCATAAACACAGACTGCAGCAATATAAAATGTGTAATACAAATTTAGATACAATTCTAGTGTCACGTTTTAATAACTGTGTATTAGTGCACTAGGTTTCTAGAGAAGTGTTTACATATTTATTGATGAGTGTAGAACTTTATCACTATAAGCGTTAATACATAGAACACAAATTCTACCTCTTCGTAGTAATAATATTAAAATCCTTCACTCTAAGTTCCGTGATAGGTAAACATGACAGCTACATACATTCCCATAAAAATGTAGTCGATAATGTTGATGGCTACCTTACCGTCTCTTAAAATCCCATTTAATCTTTGAGGAATATTGCAGAAGGAGAAGTACTTCCGTTGAAGTACGTAATGAATCTTTATATTAATGAACTGACTGTGTCCGCTCTGTGTACACATCAAGTACTTAGAAGTCAGATGTCTCTCCATTCTCCCAGCGTCATTAAATCTTCAGACGTAGGGAAGGTATGGGGAATAAAGTATGACGTCACAGATTGTAAGGACAGAGAAGTTCACTTTCAGGGAGATTAGTGTTGTAATGGCGTCATTCTTCCAACTCGGGGACTTCCTTGGAGCTGTTACAGAGAGATCCTGTGGTAAAGACGCTTACACAACGACCTAACGAATACTGTGTGTTCCGCCGTATTGATTGTCGTTATGGGGAGCTGTTTTAGGGTACAGAATTTACAACCTCGGTTCGATTCCTGACAGACGCAGACACCGCGGATAATACACTGGCCGGCACGTCGCATTTTTCACTTCACACGTTTCATCTGGACTAGATCTGTTTACATCAGTTTTTTTTCCTGTGGCGCTGCGGCCGAACGCGGGCCAGGGCCTCATTATTGTAGAGGTTTCTAGATCACACACAACGACGTATCACAGTCAGTATGACTCCTCTGGACGAGTGATCAGCTCGTCGCAGACCTCTACCTGACAACACACAACACTCACAACAGACAAACATCCATGCCCCCGGTGGGATTCGAACCCACGATCTCAGCATGTGAGCGGCCGCAGACCTCTGCCTTAGACCGAGTGGCCACTGGGACCGGCCTTTAGATCACTAAGATGGAGAAATATATTTGTAGTATGCACAATGCGTACACAATTTAAATAGCTACGAACTTGTACATGGAACTTGCTACAACATAGTTTTCATACCAAAACATTGTAGTTTTATGCTTATCAATTTTATGCATTTTATAATTATGTTTTAATCATCTCAGTGAGGGCGATACATGCGTATAGTAGCGTGTTGGGGTTGTAATCTTATGATCTGAAAGATTCCCTGAGGATGGCACCCCAATGCCGAAACATGTAGGAGATTAATAGCTGTCATAAATTGTGTTTTATTGAGTGCATTGTTTCGTTGATTATTAAGTATTAATTGACTGTTAATTAACTATTTCCCTCGCCTCCGTGTCCAGACCGGAACTTAGCATTAGCTCAGAACATGTCAGAGTATCCGTCCTGGTCATAAATCGGGCGGGGCGTGAAGCTAACTATTCACCTCTGTTTAATTGCGATGCTGAGAATAAGTGGGGTTTTACCTTCTCTCTTCCATACGCTTCGTGAAGTGGTGTTTAATTAAGCACAAGGGCAATTTTATCTTTTCTTGCTATTATAGGATAATCCAAACATTTCCTTCTGGTCTCGACAAACACCAGCCACTGAACGTTGTGTGAAGGTAATTTGTGAAAGAATTGCGAGTATAATGTACAAATACGCCAGAATCGTTAAAATTTAATTACAGGGTGAGTCTCTCGCTAGAGGCCCCAAACTATTGTCTGTGTATACAGTCGAACAGCGCGGGTTTCTCGTTCGTAAATACTGGCAGACAGGTTCATTTAAAGCATGCCAGAGGGCATTTCGAACGGAATTTGGTGAAAGACGTGCACCATCGAAGTGTTGCATCCAGAAACTGGTTAAAATGTTAGAGGCAAGGGGAAGCCGATCTAACGTCTGCCGACTTCTTTCTTTGGGGTCTATTGAAGGACAAAGTGTACAAAAATACACCCCGCACAATCGAACAACTCAAAGACGCTATACGCCAAGAGATTCAAGCCGTCAACATCGAAACTTTGGGAAAAATATTCCAGAATTTGGAGAAACGCATTCAAGTGTTCTTGGATGTGAAAGGAGACCAGTTTCAGCATCGATTATGAGCAGGTCCTGTTTTACATGGTTCCCGGTATGTGTATATAAATTTTCAAGTCATTATCTCAATAACATAATTTTTTATAGACAGTAGTTTGGGGCCTCTAGCGAGAGACTCTCCCTGTATAATGAGCGAAAAGAAGTGGCTCAAAACAGCGATTAGCTGATCGCAGAAATACAGAGGTAAAATTGAGAGTAACGTTAAAGAGTTGCTGGTAAGAAAAATGTTGATATGCTGTAGACCTTAATGTGTATAATGTTTGAAGAAATTAAAACCCGTTTTACAGTATCTTTTTTTCAGCGATTAAATTTTCTTGAGGTAAGGGGTTTGGTCACTTCGGTCATTTCCTCAAATTTCACCTCAGATACCCTTAATGCCCTTTGAATGGGCATTTCTGCTTTACGGCCTTACCATAAATACACTATTAGTGTTTGCAAAATGGCTTTCCAAGACAGTAACGTGTCAAAATAGTAGCCCACAGAAGGCTGCAGTTAGCTCGTGTTATATATAAAGATTCAGGTTGTAGCCTACATCAGAGTGCCATATCACTACATTTGTTGATATCTGTTTTACGCTAAACAGTCTACACTCTATTGTCGCTTCTACTGCTCGATGTGAAACATAACAAGCTCTACCCGCTATGAATAATTTTGCATAATGTTTTGTACATAATTATTTGATGTGTGTACACCCTGACGATGATCCTACGGGAATGGAAACATGTAACAGTGTTTCATTTTTAACTTTTAATGTTTTAATTAATATAATTTTTAGACACAAATTGTGCATTTGGTTGGCCTTTCGAATATTTCCTCTTCATATTTTAAAAATGTATTTTATTATAGCAAAATAGGTATATATACAGTAAATTTTAAATGATTCATGGCCATGCACTTGTGATTCATTATGAGACATAAAACCAACAAGTGCCTACACATATACGTAAATTAATTTCATTATCAATAGTGTAGCTTACAAACACGCCATTTAGCACAAATAGTTTTATCAATATTTTATGATAGATTTTTAACCCTGTGTTTAAAAATTACGTTTTTACGTTTGTAAATTGTTTAACGGTTTACGAAATACATCCTTCAAGAACACCTCGCTGAAGGTAGCCACGACAGGTGGCCGAAACACGTCGGAGGCTAAGCTATTTATAATACAATACATTTACAAATCTGTATACACATTCGTTGGTTGTATTTCTTATAATATACACAGTACTTTGTAAGTTGGGGACCGCGGTGGCACAGTGGTTAAGGTAGTGTGCTACAAATCGGAAGGTCGCTGGTTCGATTCCAGATGGTTTCATTGGAATTTTTCATTGATATAATCCTTCCGATCGCACTATGGCCTTGGGGTCGACTCAGCCTCTAACAGAAATGAGTACCAGGAGCATTTCCTGGGGGTAAAGGCGGCCGGTTCGTAGGGCTGACAACCGTACCACCATCCTGTGCCGTTGTCATGCAATCTGGGAACCTTAACTTCCTGGAACCCTCTGGGCCACTCCAGGCCTGTAACGGGACTGCTTTACCTTTTACCATTACTTTGCAAATTACTAACTCAAAAAGTTTCACATCTGTTTCGATTATTATGTAATAAATATTTCAAATAAGAAGAAGAACTTGTGGACACCCTATACGATGTGTTTGGACGGAATGTAGAGTTCTTGAACGATAAACCTGCTGGTACATATAGTAACCACTGGACTTTACATGGTTACGTGGTTTAAATCACCACAGGATGTAGGACAGTGACGAGCCTTCTTGATGACGGAAACGAACTTTGGGGTTCCGTAATAAGGGGAAAGCGTTTGAAGTGTCAAATAACTCTCGGCTGTAAGGGAAGGGCACGTGGTCATTATTAAAGCTCTCAGGGGAAATTAAGTTGCTGGGTATGACAGTGGCACAGCCAGTATTTATGAACATGTGAGCAGGGTTATCACCTTCGTCGTGCGAACTGCGACTCTATTTACTATTTACTATTTACTAACAACGGCGATAAACTTTTACTCTGTTCTTAGTGTTTAAATATTAGTTGGAAAATTGTTGTCCAATGCTTGGATAATAAGTCTTCAGTAATGTAGTGAATGTAATTTAGCATATATATATTTATTTACATTTACATATGTTTTCCCTGCGATACTTTTTTTATTCCAAAAAAAAATACAAAATTACATTCACGCTTTTCCTAAGAGTGTCCTTGTATCTGATCGACAGTGGTTTAAATTAAAAATAAGAAATCAAATGATATTTTTTATGTAACGTGACAGTTTATTTATGCTATGAATACTTCCTGTCGTGTTTACAACCCATAATGCTGGCCTGTGGCTACTATATGTACAGGGTGGCGAGGAGCCGACTGACACATTTCAAATGGTCCTCGATGATATATTGAAATAGGGAAAAATAAGCGAAACCGTCTGTAAATACGTCCAAGTATGCTATTTAGTACCTACAGATTACAAGCTTATTTTATAAACATCAGGCAGATGGCCCCCGTTTATATCAATGCATTGTTGTAAGCGTGTCTGGAAGTTGCCGTACACGCGTCTCCGTAGGTCCTCATCAATAGCCGCAACTTCGTCAACAGTGGCTTGTTTGAGTTCTTGAATAGTTATGATACGCCCCCGGAACACACGGTCTTTCAGGAACCCCAACAGGAAAAAATCTGGTACAGTAAGTTCGGGCGACCGAACAGGCCAAGCGATGTCGCCGAAACTACGAACACAGGTAACACGTTGTTGCACGTTCCAACGCTCCATTGCTACTGACCATATGAAATGGCGTCCTCTCCCCTACCGTTCCCCTTCCCGCCAATCACGATAAGCTATCGCGCCGGCGCATTATTCAAATTTGAAATGTGTCAGTCGGCTCCGCGCCTCCCTGTACTACCAAGCTTGACATTAAAAAATTGTATTTTCTTCCTGCAGAATTCATTAACATTTTTTTGTGTGGTTCTCAGGAAAATAAAGTGCTTATTTCTCTATACAGCACTGACTTACTGGTTTTTGCAACCGAGGCAGAGTGGCATTCATAGGACCGTGAATCGTGATTTATTCTTATAAAAAAAAGCCAACGAGATGCACTATTTCGCAACTTTATTTAGTAAAGAACTATACATGTTTCGGACAGATCAACGTCCATCAAATACCTATTGCTGTGAATACAGTATTAAGACTCTTGATGATGGACGTTAATCTGTCCGAGTTCTTTACCAAATAAATTTGAGAAATAGTGCATCTCGTTGCGTTTTATTATAAGAATACGAGGCAGAGTACGTTTACTGCGCGGTACGAACGGACTTTTTAAAATATGTGTCAGGTTCATCACGGTTTTTTAAGTGTTAAAAATCTTTCCTTCTGCCCGTCCATTTCTGCTAACGAAACAACTCCAGAACAATCAACGAATTTTTTTTTTAAATTTGGCATTGGGAAGTTTTCCAAAGATTTGTTGGAATTCTCAGACTGTTGCTAAAACCTGACGAATCTGAAGGAAAGTTCACAGACGTTTCTGTACCCAGTTCTTTTGTCACGGGCGACACACCTGTCGGAGACAAACAGCATTTCAAACACAAGCTGTAGAAAAGTATATGGCACACTTTTTATGCACAGTGCTTCCCTTTCACATAAATCCCATGATTTTTTAGAAGACGTGAGATCCTCATTTTCTTTTATATAGTTGAGTTGTATTTTCTGAATTTTGATAAGCATGAATCGCAAAACCAAATAATATTTTGAATAACCACATGTAGATATATATATATATAAAACACCATGGTAAATTGTATGTAGTACCTCACGGAGTGTACACCATTTGCAGTATTGTTAAAACAAGAGAGTCAAGGTTATAATTGTTCCATTAGATGTCATCAACCCCACTGTAATGCATCACGTTCTGAGTGACGGTACCGAAATGTTACAACAGCACAGGCGATAACCAGCCCCTAGTGCCCTTTCCGAGTGCTGAATTTAAGAAAGTTTGTAAGACACAACAATGCGCGTGGGTGTAACAATGACAGTTAACCAACCCCTCCTCATCTCATAATATTAGTTAATGTTAAAGCTATAGCAATTCCAGTCTCCCGAGTCCCGATCAGGTGCTTTATGCATTGTCACATGTAACAACACAAATGCATACAAATATTTTCTGAATCTCCCCGGTTGCTATCTGTATTGTTACTATCTAACGCGTAATGTTATGGATTTGGAAGATTATCCTTGCTTTTCTGTCATGCAGTATAATATTAGACGTTGATTTTTAGACGCCGTCAAAAGTTAGACGCTTCCGATTTAATAAATTTTAAAATTAGATTTGGAATCTTGGAATTCAGGAAGTCCCTTCTTCATTATCTGTCTAAGATTTATACTTTTCATATTTTAATTGTAATATACATTACAGAACATACCAGGAAGTTTTCTGTTGAATTTTTAATGGATGTTTCAATTAAAAATATGCTGTCTAATAAAAATCCTTCTACAGGGTTCAATGCAGATGGCGAGGATCAAGTCGCACCCCGTCTCCAGAAAGGACATTGGTTGGTGCTGCAACCCTCTTCCTTAGCGGAAGATATTTGGTACCTGGAAGGTAGGCAGCCCTGGTTGAACGTCAGTGCAGACATAGTTAACATACTGGGGGTGGTCCATGACGAAGTTTATGCAATCAGGTGTCTTTTGTTTGCGTCTGGTTATATGTGGAAGAATTAGAACCCTGATTTTTATGTAGTAGTTCGAACTGGGTACTTGACATTTTAAATTAATGTAGTCGTGTTATAAATTGAGGTGAGATTTACATAATGGTGACGCTGTGAATTTAAAAGCGTGGGAGAACTATAATTTTTTGTTATTTTGAATCTATTTATTTTAAATCTTGCTACTGTTTTTTTCTTCTTTACCATCAGGAGCTTACTTTCAATAAATAAATAAATATATCTAGGTGACTTGTTCCAATTCTATGTGTGTATCCTCTGAACCAAATCCAATTTCCACAGACACAGAATTCAAGACTGTATTAATATCTGTCAGAATAATCTTAGGCATGTCTCTCTCTTCGAGAGCAATATTTAGTATGATGGGCAACTATAAAGAAGTGTGCAGAGAGTGAGAAGATCAGAAATGATACATGAAAGTTTCTGGATGGAGTAATTACGGAGAACTCAGGCGTGAACGAATGCTTGACATTAACATACATGTGGGAAAGCTGTGGTGTTAGGTTGCGGACATCAGTCAGCTGCAAGAGACCATGTGCAGCGGTGTGATTTTTTGGTCACAAGGTTACATGTCATTGTCTTAAAAACCAGAGTTTCCTGAGTAGTGGAATGATTATCAATAGAACTTGTTAGGATTTATACTTCTTATTTTTTACTTCCACATTGGCCATTTGGAGATATTGTGTACTTGGGAAGAACAGTGTTTGCTCAGAACCAGAGATTTTACAGTATATTTTGTCCTAGAGAACCACATTACCGATGTATCAAAGACTGTGTTTTTGGTGAAGTGCTTGGGGGGGGGGGGGATGTAGGTGAGCATAAAATCGAGCGAAGTTCCATTTAATGGTGATTTGGAAGACAATCAGGGGGAAGAAATTGTGGCCTTTTGAAGAACTCCGAAATAGTTTGTATTCTGAGTTATCCTGCTTGCGGTTTCTTCGACATTCGAGCGTTCAAGTTGTTTAACTATTTACTGCTTTATAATTTCAGATTTAACAGTTGGAATAAGTTTATTATACATGCGGGCAAAATTACAAAGAATTACTAGTAAGTAACTTCGATGTACAGAGTGTATATTTACACAGTTTTTTTCATTTTCCTATTTAGAGAGCACTTTGACCGTCTTGCAGTCTCTCCAAAGCCCGGGCTGTCTGACGCGGCCCGCCGGTCGCATGAGGCACGCCACTTCATCTCACGCTGCCTTTTCACTATTAACTTTAATTATAAAATATCGCCTGGTTTAGGACATTGTTCTTGAATTTAAATAATTAAAATGTATTTTTTTGCGGACCATAAGAGCCCAAAATATTTGCTGTTCCTGGATAGTAACATAATGTCGCTTACTCAGGAATATGGATTTGACCTTGGTGGCGGTTTGTAATCGAGTTGGACAGACGTTCCGGACGAGAAACCGGTATGTTACAGTTAAAACACAGTGGGACGAAGTGCAGTCGTGTCTTCTGAGGGCCAACTATTTGTATTTTGTGAGAATTTTCTATGGCGTTTCATTTGTTTAGAGCTGTACATGAATTTGACTGTAGGCAGCTTATAAATTGCACACCTAACCGAAGGCGATCGGTAGTGGAGAAGTATGTTTTTGACTTGATATACATACTGTCTCTGCAAGATTCGCCCCGCGATGAAGGACCCCCCACTCGCGCTACCAAGGTCAAAACTTTGCTCCCGAGTAATGATTAGTACAACATACGTCAGCAAAGAAATAAAAGTAATATAAAATTTAGAATTCAGTCACTATAGCGCGTTTCACATTTTTATTAACAGTATGAGATATTGTCCACTGTGTTTTCCATTTTAAGCAATATACTTAACTTCCCTATTTTTTGGAATGACGTAAGACCAATCTTCGTATTGTTCCTTTTGACTGCGTAAGTTGAGGATGAGACCCCTGCTCTGGGCCAAGGCTGATATAGCCACTTCAAATATACCTCCAATGGAACATTCGGACCATTACTTGCCAATAATCTATACCATTCTTCCTATTTCATTCCACCTGATATAATTAAGAAGCGTCATTTAACAATCTAGTTAGCTAATAATGAAGCAGGATTCCTCAATGCCCATCAGTTAAGGGACTGTGGGTAGCTGGCACGCTGTGACAGTAACTTGATTCCCGAAGTTTCGGGGGGAATTTTCTGTATCCATATTCACAGTCAGTTCCAATGAGGGCAGAAAGTCTCAGATTATAACTTACAGGCAGGTGACCCCTCGGACTCAGAGAGTCGGAAAAGGTCACTACTGTGACGCCTAAGATGGAGGTATTACGTTTCTAGAAAACACAGTGACACAGCTCATTGACACACGGTGTGGAAGCATCAATGGAGGATCAACATCAACAATGAACCTTCTTCAACTCTGAAAACCATTCTCTAGACCAGTGGTTCCCAAAATGTGCTGCTCGGATCCCAAGGGATCCGCAACCAGTTCCCACGGGATTGGTGGGTACATGTCTCTAATGGCTACTTGGAATTTTAAACTCATGGTTCCGTGCATCGTAATTCATTGTTAATAAAAATCCAACCAGATGCAACAGTATACAGATATTTATTTACTGCAAAGTCACTCTACATGTTTCAGGTGTTACAGTTTTTAGTACTCCTGATGATGGGTGCTGTGACACCCGAAACATGTAGAGTGACTTTGCAGTAAATAAATATCTGCATACTGTTGCATCTGGTTGGATTTTTATTAACATTGGCTACTTGGAAGTTTACTTATTTTTTTTAGATTGGGTAATTAATGTTGTGTTAAACGTAGTCGCGGAATTTCTTTAATTGGCGATGTGTTTACTTCGTTTGGCCGTTAGGATATCTAATTAAGAAACCTGCTGTACCCGCGAAGCGAGCGACAGTTCAGTTAAGATATTTGTAAATAACCAACTTGTTGCACAATTTTTTTTCTTATATTTATTTATTCCAATTCTCTACATGTTTCGAGCAAACAGGTGCTCATCATCAGGAGTGTCAATTGTATCAATACGACCTCTGGTATATGTCACAATATGTAGGTGACCGTGTGGTATGCAGGTTCAGATGGAACTCATAGAGTGACACATACCAGAGGTCGTATTGATACAATTGACTCTCCTGATGATGAGCACTTGTTTGCTCGAAACATGTAGAGAATTGGAATAAACAAATATAAGAAAAAGAATTGTGCGTCAAGTTGGGTATTTGCAAATACTGTAATAAGATGCACGGTGAACAAAACATAAAGTTTAATTAAGGTCAAATCATACAATGTATTGTTATGTATGCTAAATGTGTGTAGGCTATTCGTAGCAATCTAATGTCAGTTCTGAGATACAAATTTTTAAATTTTTAAATTTGTATCCCTACCATCCGTACACTTCATATTTATTTGAGGAAGGATGTTAGGATATGTGGTAATTTTCGAAGTCAAAAGGGATTCGCGAACAAAAAATTTGGGAAACACTGCTCTAGACTTTCCTTCGCAGGCGACAGCACAGTTCCCAAGACCGTGTTGGTCTCAATAAGGGCGTCAGATTCATCCTGTCGGTGTGCAAACTTCGTTTCGCAGATCTTCATGCAAGCTGTCAATTCAGATGCTCCAGACATCAATCAGGCCTCTTGAGAGGGCCGGCGGTGCTCCGTAGCGCAGGTTCTCACGATCGATTGGGCGTAGTCAAAGGGATGGGGCTCAGGGCGAGACTCCGGACTCTCTGCAGTTGTGGCTCTGATTATGTCCAAGCGCGTCCCTCAGTAAGCACCCAGATTTTCTGTCATTCACGGTTTAAATTAAAATGTGTGCATCACGTGTTAATGCCAACTTACAGTAGTTCGAAGGCATTACATTTGAACTCCTGTTAATGGGGCCGAGACAAGTTAGCCTAGTACAAGCAAAGAGTAACATTATGCATTAATTAGAACTCTGGACAAGGAACAGTGCTGAAACTGATAAACCCAGATCTGAGTATTGGGATCTTCTGAAGTATGACATTATGTCGCAGATTTAATGTTTCCTGACATTTAGAAGCCGAGTAGCGCCTTCGTCTCCAAGTGTTAGGTGGTGAAAGAAGTTACTGTTACCCTTAAAAGTCCTCAACGCCGGGAAAAGGAAACGCAGAGACTGTGCGTCACATCATAGAATATTTGCAACCCCCTCCCCCCCAAAAAATAAATTCTCTGTGGAAACCTGTTATATAGCAGTTTCGCCATTGTTAGTTTAAAATACCAGGAATGAGTGTTCGAAATTTATGTGCAAACTGCACCGCACTGTGTACATATATTGAACAGTTATGAATGACCTGTATGTTAGCAACAATGTTTGCAACAACACGAATTAATCAACACAGTCTCCTTTTTTTTGGATTTTGTCCATCGTCTAAAACTTTTCTTTAAAAAACACAACGTTTCGGAAGTCGGCTGTAGTTCCTTCTTCAGTAAGGAAGCACAGCCGGCTTCCGATGAGTCGTGCTCTTGAAAAAAGTTTTAGATTATGGAAAAAGTCTAAAAAGGGAGATTGTGTCAGTCAGGGATACATCATTGTCAAAATCCTATAGTGTTGAATACAAAATAAGTTACATGTCTTGGGATTCTGTGTTTTAGTCTCGTAGAAGGATAAATAGAGCAAGAATAAGTAGAGAACACGTATTTGTATAGGTTTCCCTACTCTATAATTAGTTGTCTGGAATTATTATATTTACTATAATGTTTAATTGGTGTACTCTTTTGTACTCTATTTAGGCCAAATGTGTATACGTTAATTTATATATGTGAAACAATAAATTAGTAGCGATATATTTTACGTCGACTTATTTATTTATTATTTGTATGTGTATTTGTGTGTGCGTGTGTGAAGCTGTACATGGTAATAAAATCGAACAGCACGCAGACTTTCAAAATATCGTGTGCTTATTCAAGTGTGAACCATGGTCTTGTACAATAAGGTAAGAATATGCGCTGAGGGTACTGGAGAGTGGGGAACTGAGAAAGATATTTGGAGCTAAGAAGGAGGAAGTAACCGGAGGGTGGAAAATAATTGCGTAAGAAATAACTTAATTGTTTGTTCTCCTTACCAAATATTATTAGGGGCGTGCAGAATGCCTGGAGGAAGAGATTAATGTATGCAGATTTTTGTTTGGGAAACGCGAAGGGAATAGACAGCTGGATAGACCTAGGCCGAGATATGAAAATAATATTAAAATATTAGGAAATATAATATTAAAATGTCAGTCCATTGTGGAGATCGTAATGAAGCTTCTGTTTCAATAAAACTTGAGCAATTTCTTGTCTAGCATAGGAAATGTTTTTATATCCATATTGTATTCCACCTGGTGTCTTCCTGAATGTGTATTCCATTCCTTGCTTAGCTTTCCAAGGCTGCCCTCTGTTGACAACATTGGAACAAGTCGCTCTGCGCTGCGGTGGACTGACGCAGGGCGACCTTTTTTTTTTTATGATTGACATTCGGGAATACACGTAGAGCAGTGTAGTGGGATGTGTACAGTTCAGCGTTCACTACCATTACAGGCCTGCCACTCGAACCTGGTGGATGCACATTACAACCAGAGCGGGTGGTGACGTAATTGTAGCTCGCATTCCTGTTTAATGCAGCTCAACCCTCTGGTTTCAGCGGTTTTGCTGTACTTTACTGTCACGGAGATTCTGTGTAGTTGACAGCTGGCAAAGGAAATATTTCTTTTGGTGTCTGAACGTACTGTTTAAGGTTGTACAGTAATTGCCTTGAAGTAACGAAGGAAGACTGGAGATCAGCTTCTAGCCCTGCTTCTGTACAGCCTTGCGTGAGTTCACGATGTGTTTGGTTTTTGTATATGCAGTTTATTCTGTGTCCATGTGATCTACAGATATAATTGATCAGGACATATAAGGCATATGTGTGTGTGTGTGTGTGTGTGTGTATATATGTGTGTGTGTGTGTGTATTGATATGCATGTTGGTTGCGTGTCTCGAAATTCGTGTATGAAAACTTTCTTAATTTTTATGATCCTTTTACCTCACGGAGCTAATTGTTTTAACTAAGCATAATTTTGTTCTAGAAGGCTGAAAATGGTAATAATTAAAAATAGGCGTACTAAATAAATGTGAAGAGAAAATAATCTCGGTATTTTATATACACACATGCATACGCATACAACTACATAGACAAATGTCATCTGCACGTGTGTAGGTTGCTATAATTTAAACCGTTATATTTAGGTCAAAATTCACGAATTACGTGGGAGACTGCAGAGAGCCGCGCTTTCCTTCCTTCCTTCTGAGAATAAGCAGTAGGCGTACTGAAATGATAAAATTGCTTCTTCATTACGTGAATCTTATGCATGTGTAACAACAGTGCCAAGCTTTCCGCTGTTTACCATCTTTGCGCCACGTTATGACAGAATCGTGAATTACAATTCTGCCTAGCAACAAACCAACTGTGCACATGAGTAGCATTTTCACTATTAAATGCGTTTATCATGGTGGAGCAGTAATATCCGGGTCTGTGATACACGTAGGAAGAAACACATTAACACTGCGCGGTGTTGTCTGTGTAAGTCGAAGAACTTTTTTTTAATTCGCCGTTATGGGCCATGTTTTTCATAAATTTACGAAACACTTTATTTAGTAAAACCAACCAGATACACTGGTGCATCTTTTTGATTTTACTATAGAAATAATATTACGATGCACTGCCCTATGAAAGTCAAATTACAAAATACTTGTTTCCAGAATACGTAGAATATGCTAAAGTAAAAAAAAAAAATCTTATTTAACCAACAACAAACCTGCAACTGATTCTTATAGAATATTACACGACGATGTATGTTTCGCCAGATACAGAGCCATAGTGCACTGAATTTTTCCAAAGTTGGCTGTACATGCACACAACACACGCGCCCTGCAAGAAAGAGGCAAATGGCGAGTTGGGACAGTAGTGGGGGTGAAAGTCATGTAACCTGCAGTGGTTATTTGTAGTTGTGGAGGCTCAAACGACCCAACTTAAATTCTACTTCTTCACATAAATATTATATCGGTGTTGTGTAGTGTAAGTGCAGTACATAAGTGTTCAAGTGAATGACGTTACAGAAATAATTACGGGTGTGCTTGTAGTACCGTGTTGAAGCGAAGTGCTATCAAGTGTAATTGCACATAACAAGACAGAAGATACGTGTTTTTGGAGTGAATTAACTTGTCAGAGAAAGCAGAACTGCTGGTAAGTAAGATGTCTGTTTTTCTTTTTAGCGGTTCGGAAGTATCTACCATATTAACAGAAGCCTGTACTAGTGAACAGTCTTGGAGAAGTTGGACAGTAGAAGTTTGAACATACAGTAGGTATCGACATAAAGTCATCCGAATATAAACCCCACAGAATTTGTTTTATAGGGCTATCAATATGTAAACATACAAAATTAATGAAATATTACATAGTTTCTATATCATGTCCATTGTCTGTTGTTCCAAAAATACATGAAAGTAAACAAAACATATCCGAAAAATGACCTGTTTCTGCCCTGTGGAAAGTAGTGGGGAGATACGTATTTACAGAGTTGGGTCAGTCAAGCCAATCCAGGTTGCCCGGGTAGGTCTAACAGGCCCATAGGAGTCTCTCTCTCTCTCTCTACGTTGTCACTCGAGAAGGAAAACTACTCCCAATTTTTCAGGTAATCGGGATGGCCTAACAATTTTTCCAGAATCCTCCAATATATAATTTCAAGATAATCCTTTGAACAGGGCCATATTTATTACATACGCTTGCCATGTCTCAGTTGGTTAGTCGCCGGCCTCTCACCGCGTAGACCCGAGTTCATTCCCGGACCATTTTTTATGTTGTACTAGCAGAAATAGCGGTGGTAAACGAAAGAAATTAGTAATTAGTGTTGTTAGTAGCCCAGCTCTAATAACTTACAAAAAACGTTTGGTACTGATATTAACACATACTGCAAGCGTCTGAAACTGAGCTGGAACCGTTGGACAGATACTGTGTGACAGTTGGTATCTGCACACTTATTAAAATAATGTAATACCAGTCAGAGTACCATCAAGCGAATTAGATATGGATGTAGGCCTATCTAAGGATGAGAATAACGCATTTGAACACATTGCTTCTTTGCTCAGTGAAGTCTATTATAGTCCGCAGGTATACAGAAATACACAAAGGCTCAAGATGAGAAAAAATTCCAGTTGATGGCAACAAACCGCAACACATAACCTTGAAGCGAGGGAAAAGAAATATTGTATAACATCACTTCACATCACTTCATATCATGTCACTTTACTTCACATAACGCCGCATCATATCACGTCATGTAACGTCATATCCGTTAGTACCGTACTATATCACGTAATGTCACATAGCACATCCTATAATATATAACATGTCGTATCATATCACATATATATCACATCATTAACAGACGGCATTATACCACATAATCTTCATGTTATTAATCATGGATACATCTCGCATGAATTACGCAGTTGTGACTTTTGATTCATATGATCAGGATTAATAATCATGAGGTTCGTCATCCCCATTGTGTTCTATTAAATAACTAGCGTAGAGTGTGTGTACTCGTCTAACACAACTATATTTATTGGTAGAATATAAAATATTTTCTATATAAGGTACAACTACACGTTTCGGTCCTTGATAAAGGCTATCTTCAGGTTGTACATGAAATACTTATTAAGCAGTTATACAAAACATACATGGGCTGTTTATATGGGGTAGGGAGGGGGTAAAGTGGACACGAGATCTCGTATCTGTCGGAAAGGTTGGGCGGTGTGGGTTATATGAGGGGTCCATGCTGTTAACAAGCTATGTCTAAGCTTGTTATAGTTAAATCTGTGGTAGGTATCATATTATGTCTATGTGTGCTGTGTAATTACACTAAAGTATAAAATATACAGTGTACAATAATATGTAGCATCTGTGACTATGATTTTAGGTTGTACACTGTATATTTTATACTTTAGTGTAATTACACAGCACAAATAGACATAATATGATACCTACCACAGACTTAACTATAACAAGCTTAGACATAGCTTGGTAACAGCATGGACCCCTCATGTAACCCACACCGCCCAAACTTTCTGACAGATACGAGATCTCGTGCCCACTTTACCCCCTCCCTACCCCATATAAGCAGCCCATGTATGTTTTGTATAACTGCTTAATAAATATTTCATGTACAACCTGAAGATGGCCTTTATCAAGCGCCGAAACATGTAGCTGTACCTTATGTAGAAAATACTTTATATTATACCAATAAATATAGTTGTGTTAGACGAGTACACACACTGTACCTTAGTTATCAGGATGAATAATAATTTTAAAAATTGTCACATTGAATAACTACAAGCTGTGAGAATTATAAATGAATGTAAAAGGCATTCAGACTGCGACATTTACACAAATTTATAGCAGGACAGGGTGAGAAAGTTATCAAATTTGACTGAAGAGTACCTGGACCTCAGTTCCGTTTTTTGTGGATTATTTTTAAGTGCCCGTAAATGGAAAAATATTTGAAACTCGAAGTTTCGGGATGAAATTTGGACTAGTGTAGACAGTAATGTGTATCAAGTGTATAAAGTACGTGTATTCGTGCATGTACATGAGAAAGATGGTCGTCGTATTACTGAATTGTTGAATAAAGTGATTAACCGGTAGCGAACTTCGTACAATACGATAACATAATTATATTTCGTGCTAAAACTTGATCCTTATTAATGCAGTTTGTTGGAAGGAACAATTCGTGTAATCAAGCAGATTCTATGTGTATAACGTAGTGAGGATGTGGGGCGAAAGCGTTAAACTTAGCAGTACAATTTTGTAACAAGTAACTGTAACAAATTGGCACAATGCGAGACATAAAGTTGGTACAGCCTTGATGCATTTTGAAGGAAAATTTAATCAGAAACAGAGTGCCTATAAGCTAACAAGAGAAAGCCTAACACTACTTTCATTTACTGAATTGAAAAGTTGATGAAAGCCCTGCTAATCACTACTACCACTCTACCAACTTCTCTCCCATCACCACCACCCCTCCCCCCCTCCCCCCCGCTATCCGGACCCCATTACCTGCAGCAGCTTAACTGTCTAGGCCATACACGTTGTGGTTAAGGGAGGGGGACAGAACATGTGCGTTTTCGAAAACCATTACACCTCTTGCTTCTAACGTCAGTTTGGATGGTTGTCTACTCATGTCCACCGTACTGTAATTGGTATTTCGGTGCTGTGGTTTGCGAGTTATATGCAGACCAGTTGGTACACGGTGCAGCCGTTTGTTTACATAATTGTGATGTTTAACAATGTATTGGAAGTACAGCCAGTCACAAAGTTTACAAGCCACTGTGTTCAGGTTTGTTACTAGCTGACGTGTCTACATATACATTATTGTTTTCCTAAAAAAAAAATCTTCGGTGCCGTGAGGGAATTCTGCGAAATTCGCTGTTGAGTGGTTAACTTTACTGTTCCGTGGTGAATGCGCTCAGGATTTGTTTCTCTTCCAGTAGGTTGGTTATTATGACGAAAAGTTTTGTTTGTTTCTCCACTCGTCTTCCAGGCATGTTCTTGGATACAAACTAAATTTAGCCACAGTCTGCCTTGCACACTTTTCTGTCGCAGTACTAACAATTACTGTCCCAGTTGACACCATATAACCAGATTATACAGTTGATAATATTGAAAGTAAATGTCGCTGTTTTGCTAAGGAACTCAGTTTAATTTTCATATTGCTTGCTTCTAGAAATTTATCATTCACTTTGGCTTGGTGGCACATTTCAATACATTCCAGTGCCGCAGGACACACAAAGCCACGTGTTATGAAATTTGAGATGTCCAGTATAGTGAATGTTAAGATTATGATTTTGGGCCCTGAATATTTGGGCAGCATATTCCGTCGAAAGTTTTGTATCCACCCACTTGTCCAATTTGTGTGTGCGTCTGTGTGTGTACATACTACGTATGTATGAACGTATGTACGTACGTATGTATGTATGTATTTATGTACGTATGTAAGTAAGTATGTATGTATGTATGTATGTATGTATGTATGTATATATATATATGTGTATGTGCATATGTAATATATATGTGTATGTATGCAACGTATGTAATGTATTACGTATATACAGGGTGTTTCACGACTTTAGGGCATAACTGCAGGAGGTGATTTCCTAGGTCTTTGTGATAAAAAAAGTTCACATAAACATGTGTCCGATTTTGGACGGTTACGGAGTTATGACCGTTTGAAACTCAGAATAGAAGGTAACGATT
>Ga0131853_10001776_pt1 | contig 38547 bp, 41 predicted proteins | sample TergutLab28metaG_FD_92764 | JGI IMG/M metagenome (GOLD analysis project Ga0131853, IMG submission 92764) | Labiotermes labralis P1 segment gut microbial communities from Petit-Saut dam, French Guiana - Lab288 P1 (version 2) (version 2) | ecosystem: Host-associated > Arthropoda: Insects >... | reverse complement strand
TATTTTCTGACGAGGAAACCACTCGTCAGAAAATCTCCACCCTTCTCTTGACAACGCTACGGTACCAGAATCACGGGTGGTCCTGTTGTTATAGAAATGTGGTCCTTTTTTCGTAGCGAAGTGTCCTTTTTTTGCGGACGAGTGGTCCATTTTTTTGGAATATGCAAACGGCGCGAAAATAATTTATCTGTTGTCAATTTTCAATATTATTCTTCGGCATATGTGCCAAGCAGTACGTCCTTATTATCAGCAAAAAACTTATTTAAGTCGTTTGAAAGTGCGAAGAAGCAGAATGGTGAAACAATGGCGAACAGAATGTACCCCTTTTTATCCAGGAGCTTGCAACAAATAAAAACCGTAATAACATCAAGAACAATGCTAATTACGATAACCAACGCATTGAGTGTCGTAGTTATGAAGATGTAAAAATCGTTACCGCTGTTAAGTACGCTTCTCATAACGATGGTATTCATTGCGGCGAGAAGGAACAAAACGCCTACAAACCGACTTATCTTCGCAAGAATTTTTATGTCTAGCAATTCCGCAATAAAGCAGTTGTTTTCGTAAGGTATGGTGGCGCGTATATGCTCACTAAAGTTAATTTTTGCTGATTTGGAATGAAGACGCACAAAATTGCCCGCGAGCTTTACTGTGAATATATATTTTGGATAAGTTAAAAGAAATATAAACGTAATTATAAATGCGACAGTTGCTAACATTATTTTGCCCCCTTATTCTAAAAGTTTTTTATAGTTCACGTTAATTCCGGCATTATCCGTCGTTTCGCTTGTCTTTGGCGTGGCAATAACTTCATCGCTCGCAGTGTCACTCAAGACCTTGTCAAAATCAATTTCGATTTCATAGCCGCCTGAAAGCGAAGGAGCAGAAGCCGTGAATGGTACGCCACCCGAAAGCGGAAGGTTACCTGATACTGCGTTAATTACAAAAATCGGAAACTTTTCGCTTGAATCGGTAGGGTTGGTTAATGTTTCGTAATCAATGCAGCTTTCGATAAACGATTTCCATTCATACGAATACTCTGTACGTATGCTCGGGCCGAACGGTCCGAGCTGCATCCGTTGGTCTTTCGGAGCTTTTAACCAGTGGTAAGGATTGATGATTGAGCTAATAATGTGAAGGCAGCCGATTTGGTCTGACAGAATATCGTATTCCTGCTCCGTCCAGTAAAGCAGTAGTGCCAATGGTTTCAAGGGATAAGGTAAGAAATCATAAAATCTCTTAATTGATTCCCTGTGTGATTTGTCTAACGGCTTAACAATGGATTCCGCAGATTCAAATGTTTGATAGAACGCCTGCGAGGACAGCAAAACCGAAGATTCAAGAATCTTGTAGTCCACGTAGATATATCCGTGGTCAGGCGTTTCCAACGTCATGATTCCGCAGCGGGACGGTAAATATTTCTTAACAGCGTATACCAGCATCAAAAAATCTCCTTTCATCACCGAGAAAATTGAACAAGCGACACATCATTCCCATAGAAAATCGCTGATTTTTGCGGCCGCTTTCTCATAGCTGAGCATTTCTTTTCTGATGTCCTCAATCTGATGCTGATACTGCCGGTACAGTGCTTCACTGTCTATTACCTTGTAGGCTGACATATACTTGTGGAACGCGCTCATGGCACTGTCAAACTGATATGTTTTTTGAAAATCTTCAATGGTAAGGTTAATAATGTCTGCGATTTCTATTGGATTGTTGCCGTCGTCATATATGACCTTAACCATATCACCGGAATCATTGCTGATAATATCGTCATACCCGAACATTTCGGGCATTGTGTCCATCGACAGCGCGGTAGCCTTTTCAATAATATCAACACATTCCCGCTGAATAAATTCGCATAGCCTCATATTGTTCACCACCTGTTTTTGTCATGTGACGTAAATTATTTTTTGTGTTTTTCTGCAGGTGGCATAAGCATTTTTCAGCTTCTGACGTATGTTTTTTGAGCAATTAATGAATTATCTCAGTTACGTTTGTGACGCTTTTTACTCCTTTATAATAAATGTAGTCATATCTAATGTTCATATTTCCGCTGTCGCGAAGCTCCTCATACCGACTTGGCGTGATGTGCATATAAACAACTGCATCGTTGGCGAGTCTGAGTTTAACCGTAGGTTGCCAGCCTTGAAGCGGCATTTTCCAATAGTCCACGTTTTCTGTGTAGGTAACGTAATCACGCTTATCATCTTCGTCGATGAACTCTTGCGGCGGCAGCCCAAGGTATGTATTCGACAGAATGTAGTTATACTGCTCGTTTCCGGATTCTTTAGCTTCACGCAGAAACGCACGATACATGTCCAAAAATTCATCTTGACGCGCCTTGAATTGCGCTTCGACAAGCGGCTGAATATCAACTATTTCCTGATACTCAAACTCCTCTATTTCCCGGTACGTATATCCCGCCGCACGTAGCCTGTTTGCTTCGTGTGACGAGTAGGTGAAAATCGGTTCTTCCTCAAAATCACCCCATGGCTCTTCAAAGAGTATTTCATTATCCAACTGCTTTGGTGAGAAAAAATCGGGCTTAAAATAGAAGTATGCAGCGATAATCAGCACAAGTATTCCAACGCCAATCCCGGTGATAACCAAATTCCTCCCGCTTAACGGAAATTTAGATGACAACCCCATTTCCTCCTGTATAATTTCATCAAAGCCGGAATGGTTACTATCTTGGTTTATTTCGTATCCTTCTTCTTCAAATGATGCGCCTTGGCTTTTTTTATCCTGCATTTTTGAAATCTCCTTTTTCTTTTATATTTCTTGCAGCCCTTTCGGCATAATAGCGATATTTATTCAAGAAAACCGCTTCCGGGTATTTCGCGTTGTTAATTACACTTGCGCGCAGGACAAGCTTGCCGTTCTTGTCCCTTATGTCGGCGGAAAATGCACCGGATGGAACTTCCTTCATTTCACCGGCTAAGGCTCTGATTGCCTTCGGTTTAACTGAACCTTCACCGTTTCTGCTTTTTATCAAGCAGGGAAGATTTCGTTTCGTGTAAAATAAACTATATATCGCTTCATCAGAGTCAATATTTATATTTTGCCTTACATATGTGCAGAACAAATCCTTAAATAATTCCGCCAGATAAGCAGAATTATCGTAGTCGGCGCAATTGGGCTGTGTCGGCTTTTTATGACACTTTTTAACCCGCTTGTATTCCTCATGGTTTAGCGGTGACAGGTCAAGGCGGCAATCTTCTTCAAAAACGTAAACCTCAACTGTAACGCCATCATGCCTACACAGTTCGCTCAGAAATTTGCCTGATTTTTCAATATAGCTGTAGTATTCGTTATCGGATTTGTGCTTAACAATCTCTTGTAAGAAAAAGCCTTTTTCCCACTTCGAATATATTTGCTGCGTACAGTTCATATTTTTTGCGTTTTCGATGGTTTTTCTATAAAGCTGTGCAAGACTGCAATCCCCGAATACCCATAATGACTGACGTTTATATTCACCATACAGAATGGCTGAATTCTCATATTGCCACTGGCTTTTAGAGTCACCTATCTCAAGGCGTGTAATTGATGAGTTCTCCAAAATGAAAATGTTGAATTCGTCTGTGGTGGTGTACATCTTACCTAATCGCAACATAACGGTGATTTATCAGCGCAGGTAGATAAGCATCCAAAATGTACATATATCCACTGTCCTCAGCCATATAAGTTCCCTTAGCAGTCGTCATGACGGAAACAGCGGTTACTTTTACGCATTCAACGAGCGGAATTATTAATTCTTTTATTTTTATTTCATCGCGCCGCATTATATAGTGATAATTTATATAAGCTTCAAAAAAAAGGGAGTTTTCATAAATGCGAGTCAACGCGGAGATGTATTGTTCATCAGAACAATCCCCACACAACGCGGTTACGATGCTGTCTCTTACAAAAGGATAATTGACATCTAAGCCCGGTACGCCCGTAAGCCTGAGTATTTGATTAAACATAGACGGCAACAGGTCGATTTTAAATATGACATGCCCGCATATGGCACGTTCGCACATTTCAACACGGGCTGTTTTTTTCATCCCTAGTGGGGTTTCGTATGTCTTAAGCTCACGATAAATCATTTAATATCGTCACTCCCGAAATATGAAATATCTGTTGTAGGAAAAATCAAGAGTGACGTTTCTTTCTGTGGTCAAGGAAGAGCTATGAGAAGCCGAGCGGCATCCATTCGCCCCAACTATAGTTTTTTCGCTCATTCTCTATGTTAAAAGTTCTTACCGACTTCGTGGGGTCGTCTTTCATTTCAAAGTACATCCTGAAGAAGTTATGCGGGATGTACAGAAAACCGTCCCTATTTTTGGTCATAAGCACAAAATGCCCGGTTGAGAATAAGAGTGCTTTTGTGCCAAGTCCCTTTTGCAAATCGCAAATTACCTGCTGAATATCCATAAACATAAGCTCTGCATTCTTCGTGCAAAAAACGCCGTCAATAAACATACCGTGAATGTATTCAAATTGCTTTGTCAGTTTGAACATATTTTCTTGCAAATCACGAATTGAAGGTTGCTGCCATAAGTTTGACGACTTGACCATGCTGATGATGTCCGTCGTTGACGAAACTCCGGCACCTCTGCCGCTGTTTGTGGCGGCTTCACTGTTTTTACCGCTTAAATAACCGCTTAGAGATATGTTGCCTAAGCTCCTTTTTACGTCAACCGCATTAATATGTCCTAACACAACCGCCCTGTCCGTTCTTGCATCTGTTTCCCTGCTCGCAAGCTCCTTATTCGGCGTTATGTATGCCGTTATAAGTGTTCGGATGTAGGATTCGCCGTATTCCTTCGGGTCGATTCCGGCAAGGTCAATGTTCGTCCGTGAGCAGATATGGATAAACTCAATAAGGTCGCCGTACGCCAAATCCGGCATTTTCCCAAGCAGCCAATGCTGGAACGTACTCTGGAACAGCCCTGAGTTCTGCGTTAAAAGCTCGGTGCATTCGCCTGTAACTTTATCCATCTTCATAACGCCGTATGATATGAAATGCGCCGGCTTCATATCTTGCACGTTTTTCCCAAGACTCTTGTAAATTGCCATAGCACGGGCGCAGGACAACGTAGAGATTCCATAGAATTTTCCCTTATCATGAAGCCTCTTGAGCAACGCAGGAAGTTTCCGCTGCCAATTTCTTCTCTCTATGGGATTATTGCTTTGAACAGCCATAATGTTTTCCTGCTCTGAGTACGATTCACCATCGTCACCGACAAGGGTGTTGAAAACTGCCTCGTTATTCTGCTTATAAATACGGTCCCCGTTTAGGTTATAATTTCGGAAGGAGTATATGGATTCTTTAACGTATTCCTCAAAGCTTATTTGGTCGGCATCGTCTAAATAAATGTGCTTCGTCTTCTTCTGCGGGCAGAAGTCCGGGCGGATGTCCCGAAGGTATACGAAGAATCGCGACAGCTCCTCCGTGTCTTTGATAAAAGCCGTTATTGTATCTAATACTCCCGTGAAGGGCGTGTTTTCAACCTTCACATGATTGTGTATCCGCGCCGCCAAATATGTAGATTTTCCCACGGACGGCAGTTCTTGCAATGAAGTTTGAACAAGCATAAAACCCCTCCATTTCGTTGAATATTTAAACACCACTGTTAAGAACTATTTGCTCATTCGCCAAATAATCGCAGCGAATGTTAAATTCGTGGGATTCACGCCTTATCCATATCCATGTAATTTTGTGATGCTGATTAAACTTATCAAGAGCTTCCCAAAGCTCACGGTTCTTGACCGGTCCGTTTTTTGTGCGCCATCCATTTCTTTTCCATTTATCAAGTCTTCCGTTCATACCAAGAATCAAATATTGGCTGTCGCTGTATAATTGTATGTTAAAAAGTCCTTTTTTCAGAGCGTTTAACGCAGCTATCGCTGCACCAAGTTCCATTTTATTGTTGGTAGTATGCGGCTCAAATGCGGCCAATTCTTTACGAACGCCGTTATAAAGCATAACGGCTCCCAATCCTCCGGGACCGGGATTGCCTGAGCAAGCACCATCTGTATAAATATGGATGGTGTTATCTTTAATGATTTCACTCATAATGCAATATTCCTTTCCGATGTTTTTACGGTCTGCCGCTTTTATGTGCGGCAGACCGTGTAACCAACAAAACTTTCTTCTTCGTTTTCCTCCGGAAAAAATAAATTTATAATCACTAAAATAACGAAAATTACGATGACAATAACAAACAACCCGGAAAAAAAACTTAAATTTTCTTCATATTCCTTTGACGATTCTGTCTGTTGGTAACTTCCGGCTCCCGTTACCTCGCGGCTTGGTGAACAGCAAAGAACAGCGAGTATTAAAAGAAAAAGCAGTAGACGCCCTTCCGCATTTTCCATTTTGCATCCTCCAAACATTAAATCTGTAATGCTTCAGATGTTTTTGTTCTGAAGTGAGGAGTGCAGTTTCATATACAGTTGTTATGGGTATGTTTCAACTACATCAGCCGTTGCAATATCCTCAGACACCCAAACGGTTATTACATAATTCGCAATTTCTTCTGCGTCCCAATTGTCGCTGCTGTCGATTAATTTCTCGTACATTTTTCTGACTTTTTGTTCGGCTTCTTTTTCGCTTACAGCCAAAACACAACCGCCGCGCTCGACATCGTTTATCATGTATCTGTACAGATTCATGTGATTTCCTCTCTTTCCACTGTTTTTAAGGTAAAAAAATCCGACTGAGGTATTTATCAATCGGACTATCCTTGAATGTCACTGCCAATCACTCTCGTCCCAACAAGTGCCATTTAGTTGTTCAATAACTTCCTGCACCGTTGAAACAATTACTTCTTCGCTCTGACCTTCGTCATCTTCGTTAATACTTTTCGCATTGAATTGCATTTTGAATTTATTGTCATCCGTGATTTCAATAAAAACATCAACGCCGTAGCCTTCGGTGATGTATATTTGGGCACTTGGCTCCTCGGTAAATTCCAAGGTGTCATAGACTCTCCCTTCATCTACGATGGCATCATACAATTTTTTTAGCATAATTCAGCTCCCTCTAAAGTTTTTGATTTTCTTGTTGTATTAATCGAGATATATATTTTCAGCTTCGACCTCCATGAAGCTTCATGAATTTCCATACCAATTTCCGCACCTAAAAGTTCTGAACAATAAAAAAGCCGTTCCAAAAAAGAAACGACTTTGAATAACGTAATTTTAATTATTTAATTCGCTACCAAGTTGTTTGCAGTGTCACATCATTAAACTTCAATTTGCGTGAGCTTTCCGTTAGCAAGTTCATCTCTAAGCAACTCGGTTACATATGCCGAACTTTCCCTGTACAGTCCTGTTTCGCTGTCAGAAAGCTTGGTAAAAACTTCAGAATTATATAGTATGTCCATCGCTTTTTTTATGGATATATTATCCTCTTCCATCAAATAAGTTATAATATCCTGCGTAACGCCTTCCATCAACGCTTTAATTGTATCCATATCAATCCTCCGTTGGTTGCAAATAATTCAAAGACTTTTCCGTGTGGAAAGAATGTTGCGAGGTCAGTTCTTTATATTCCAACCCTCGAATCAATGTTTCGTAACCATTTTGTTCCGCCTTTCTCTAACGCGAGGCTAAGAAATACATGCGTAACATCCTTTAATTCCTATTTTAATCGAAACTGTTGTGTTCGTCAAAAATAAAAAACCGTCTGCAATGAAATGTCAGACGGCTCTTGTTTTGTAATTCATGGATAAATTGTTATGTCACTCTGCTGTTAATTATTTCCGAAATTATCGGGAACGTCAAACGCACCGGCATTGAGCTTTGTTAAATTACCAGATGATTGCATTTCCGTTGTCGATAATGAATGATTCAGGTCTTGATTGTTCTGCGACTTGCTTGACGCAGTCGTCTGTGCCGGAAACATTTGCGATGATTTGTTGCTCGAAAAAGCATTCGGCGGATTCGGAGGGAATGAATTCCCCGGGTGCGGGTTCAAAGACGAATTCATCGAAAGCTGATGATTGTTCCGGTTTGTCGTCTGCTGTGGTGACTTCGACCGCAAATAACTGATTATCTGATAAGCCATGAACATCATCGCCGCAAAAATCACCAGCATGGTCAGAGTTTCTGCGGCTACCCAGCTCCACAGGGTTCCTGCGCACAGCGGAATATACGCCTTCGACTCTTTCATTATAATTATTATTTCTTTCATTATAAAAAACCTCCATATACGTTAAAATACACGTCCCGATTAAAACTGCCATGTCGTCCAAATATGCAAACCAAAATTTTACATAGAGTTCAGGGATAAAATCAATTGGAGAAGCGATGTAAATTACGGCGAATACAATCAGCGGAACGCACTTATATTTCCTGTTCATGTCTCTTGTATCCTGGCAAAACTCTTTTATTTTTGATAACATAGCTTGATGGTCACCTCATCTTTCAAGGCTTCTTTCACGCTAACGGCAATCGTTCCATCCGCATCAACGGCAATGGTTACCTTTACTCTGCCTTCACCCTTCATTTTATACGATGAATATTGGTATTCCAGGGTTCCTATCTTTTCGTTTTGGCTCGCCACGGATGAATTGCCTTGCAGCACGTTGACTATCAGCTTATCGGAGTCCTGTGAATTTTGAACCATGCATGATTCCGAAATTGGTATTTTTGAATTTGGACGGATAATAAATTGCGTTATGTCTCCTTCCATTTCAATTCCTATGGCTTTCGTTACATCCGAAACTGCGGTTATGTTCATTCCTTGGTGAATAAGGTAAGCGTAGTATGCGGCACCTTGAGCGACAATCCTGTCGGGGTCATAGGTCAGCGGTTCCGGGTTCATCGTTTGCGAAATTAAGCTGCGAAGATAAGGGTCTTTGGTGGAACCGCCGACAAGGATTAACTCAACGTCCTTCGGAGAAAAGCCTGCCTTCTTGATTGCCTGATGAGTTAAAACGATGGTTATACCGAAAACAGCCTTAACCATGCTCATGTACTGTTCCTCGTTAAGCTCGAAGACGGTTTTTTCAAAAACTTCGGCATATTCACCGAATTCCAATTTTGCGAAGCCTTCTTTCTGCACGGTTATTTTTATTCTTTCAGAAAATTCTATGAACCGGCGTTCAATGACTTCGTTTAGCTTATGTTTCCGTACTTTACATTTAGAGTAGATTCTGTCACGAATAGCTTTGTTTATATTGTCGCCGCCAAGCTTCATGCCGTCTGTCGCCAAAACGTCGTTCATCCCAAACCTGTTGTCCACGATTGATATATCGAACGTTCCGCCGCCTAAATCGTATACGGCTGTCACGGTGTTTTTATTTTTATTGTAATACAGTGCCGCTGCCGTAGGCTCGTTTACAAGGTGTGGGACATCAATCCCTGCGGCTCTTGCGGATTCGCGTGTCGCTTTCCGCTGGCTGTCGGTGAAGTATGCCGGCACGGAAATGACACAGGGTTTATCTTGTGTATACCTTCTCAATTCCTTCAAAACCAGTACAGAGGCTTCCCTCGCAACCTTGCCGGATTGGTCAAGTGACATATTTACCTTAAAAGAGCCCAAGATACGGACGTTTTCATCAGAAAGCAGACGTTGTTTTTCTGTTGTGCCGGCTGCCTTTGTTTCAAAGTTGACGACAGACGGAATTAATTCGCATAATTCAATGGATTCCTGCCTGTTCGGGTCATATATGGCAACCAGGGAATTAGTCGTACCGAGGTCTATCCCTAAAAGCATCTTTGTCACCCCTTTTGCGTTTAGTTTTACGCAATTATCCCGTTTTCCCGCAATGTCCCCATCAGCCCGTCAAGTTCTATTGTCAACTCGTTGAAGTTCGGGCTGAATTTAACTATATAATCAGGTTCACCAAGAATGCCGGACTCGGTATTATCTCTGATTATCAAAGGCAAGGAGTGCAACGACGGCTTCTCGACCCCGATAACTTGCGCATTCAATTTTGTTTTTATCTGATTCATAAGGTTAGAATCAAATACGTCGTCAATAATTACAACGTTATAGAGGTTTGATGCCAACGCTATGCGGAGCTTTAATGTTTCCACAAGATAGCTTTCGCTGATTTCGCGAATTTGTTTAACGATGGCATCTCTTTCGTCAATGTTCCTGTAGTCGCAAAAATGCTTGACTATATCGTATACGGATATTAGCAAGCAACGCTCAAAACGAGACGTAAGCGTAACAGCGACCCTTGATTTTCCTTGCGCTTTCTTTCCGGAAATTGCGAGTACCAACATTTTCATACCTCCCGTATCCGCTTGTGTTTTAATATTTCGTTTTTGTTGTGCTTGAACAGCCATGCTACCGGGGAATAGTCCTCGCTTTCGCAAATGCGTTTCGGAAGGCTTTCATATTCGTCTATCCTTCCGTTTGTTATTATTATTTTTATAAATAATTTCTCATTGTGCAGAAACACGATGCAATCCGCATTCTCTCTGATAAAGTAATTTTTAACCTTGATTGTTAAGCCGTTTACTCTGAGGGTTGTTATATCATGGTCGGGGTTAAAAACCTCGTCCCATAACGGAGTTCCTTTTATCACGCTACTTTCAAATTTCGTATTTGAAAGCGATTGATTTGCGAGAAAATTACTTGCGTTCATTTCGCTTTGCACTAATAAATAGTTCCAGCTTCGGTTATGGCGTGGATTTGATAGTTGCTGTCTATTATGAAACCGTATACTTTGTCAGTTTGAAATGTTTGCGTTGGTTGCTCGCTGCAGGTCGTTACATCGTTGACGATGCCGTACCATTGATTCATTACTTTGAACCTAAAACCGTTTGATAATAAGTTCCTCTTTATTAAAGCGAGACAGCAACCATTTTCGATTTTTGCCATATAAATTTGGTTTGGGTCAGCGTAGCAGCCTGTGTCGCCAATAGGACTCATCCCGGGCAACAGGGCATACGCACCGATTATCTCAAAACCGGATTTTCCGGCAGTTGTAAAAAAATTGGAGCAATCCCCAGTTATGCATTTGATTTCACCCAAAGCCTCGATATAGGCTCTTTCAATCTTGTAAGTTGCGGTTGAATCTTTTGCGAAACAGTTAATTAACGTAACAAACGGCAGTGTTACACCGTTCATAGCGCAAAGCCCGACGTTATTATTCATGTCATGCCGTATGCCTATGTTGTTAGGTAACTCGTATATGAAGTTGGCGGCTACCCCGCTGTGGTCAGGAACATCAAGAGTGATGCTGATATTGAACATTGACGACCCTCCGGTTTTAAAATAATTTTTTTCTGATGTGGTTTCTCATACTTGAAACCAACGTTTGCACCTTCGGCAGAAAACCTCAATGGTATTTCCTACTGATTCATACTGCAATTCCAAGTATTCAGCTTCTTGCGCCATGTTTGGTGCGGCAAGTAATTTTTCAACATAAGGATGACCTGTGTCATCACACATATGAATCCCCACGGCATCCTCAAATGAATGATTTTTCCAATCCGTACCGAACGTGGAAATCCTTACTTGCTCCTTTGCCCAATCCTCTTCAATATCGTCCATGCTTATACCCGAATTTTCATCCAATATTGCATTACGGGCATCTTAAATTAGTTCATATTTATATTCACTTCTGCTTTTTTGGTAGGAATCTTTTGGTGTATCGTAACAGCCCGAGGATATTATGTTTTTCCCCACACTTTTCCTCCCTCTTTTGCAAATACTATCCTCTTGTGAACAGCTTCATCGGGTCAGCCTTCTGCCCGAAAATGTAAACACCCAAATGCAGGTGAGGACCGGTGGAACGACCTGTTGAGCCTACTAATCCAATTACATCGTACTGTTTCACCGGGTTGCCGAGCTGCACGCTAATTTCGCTGAGATGCGCATAAATTGTTTGTAATTCTTTTCCGTGAGTAATAATCACATAATTGCCAAGACCGGAATCATAACCGGCTCCGGCTACCACTCCGTTAAACAGGCTTGTTACCTGCGACCCTTGTGGCGCGCTTAAATCCAACCCGTAGTGGAATTCCGTGCCTGAACCTCCGAACGGATTCCTTCGGATTCCGAATGGTGACGAAATTGTTGCAGGATAATTTATTGGAAAATTCAGGTTTTCTGTATTGCCGATATCCGCGAGCGTTTTTGCACCGACCAGTTTATTTCTTACGGCACGGAGTTCAGCCGCAGCCTGCTCAACATCCGAAATTTCCGTATCCGGCAAAAATTCCTCGTAAATGCTTAAAGATTCCAAACGGCTTGCCAAAATTCCGCTTATATCCAGAGCCATTCCAAGCTGCCGTAGTGATTCCCTGTATTCTTTTTCTGCTTCAAATATTTTTTCTAAATTCGCATCCACATTAATTAGCGCACGTAGATACGTTTCTTTTCGTTGCATATCAATAGACGCGGCATTTATGTCATTTGCCTGCATATTTCTGCGCATAATTCGTGTAGTCAGCTCTACCGTATGAATCATTGACTGTTTTTCCCTATATTCGGCTTCAATGCGCGAATAGTCGGTTCTTGCCTTCAGCAGTTGCATTTCAAGCTCTTCGGTGTTGACTTGCTCTATGCCTACATTGTATTTACGAAGAATGCTCGTAACATTGTCGGCGCGTACTGAAATCGAAGTTAATACAAAAACGGTGATGATGATAAGTAAAACAGCTAAAAATTTGGCTATTTTCATTTGTACGGGTTCTCGCTTATAATTTGAGAAACCTCCGAATTTAACGGAATGCCCTTAACTTCTCTGTAGCGTTTTAATTCCTTCGCGCATAATCCGGCTGCGTAGGAAATTGCTTTAACGTCGTTGATTTCCCTTTTTTCAGAATCTTCTACTGGCAGAAACAAATATCCGATAGAAAGAACTGCGGTTGTTATCGCAAGTGGGTCTTCGGGTTTATATTCGCCGCTGTACATATCCTTTACCATCGTGAACAAACACTTGGCTTCCGGGTATATTAAGCTAATGTCCCGCTGAATTTGGAGCGGCAATTTATCCTCGCCTTCAAACAATGGAGTGGCATCCATTAGCTTATCGTCTAATTCCCTTTTCGTCATATAAACAGTTGCCGCAATAACCGCCAAATTTATTGCAATTTTTATACCCTTAGCAATATATGGCGACGCGGCTGCTCCGACTGGTGCCGGCATAAGCATCCCTCCAACTTTTTAGATTGTCTGCTCGTAAGAAAGTCACTTAAATCAATGTAGTTTTCTTCTCTTCTGCCATTCGGTCTCGCATATATTTCGGGTACACCGTACCGGCGTTGGGTGGCTGACCTACCATGATGTTTGAGAAGGCTGACGTTAAATCATCTGTTTTACCGAAAATTAATGAATGGGAGAAAACCTCCGCAATACGTTGAAAAGCAAGGCTTGAAAGAAAACCATTCTTGTGACGGGGGGCATCTAGGGAACTGAATATTTTCGGCACTATCTCGTACATTGAAGTGTCAAGCGCGATAGCCTCGCGTTTATCCAGTACGGCACCGATGTACGGCCAAGACTCACGCGCAGTCTTATTGACAACGATGTACTTCGTCATTTCTGCGGTAAGCAATTCGATGTGCTTCAAATTGACAGCTTGCTGCGTGAAATAAGTTGTATATATCGAATAAATCATATACTCCTGAGCAGCCAATAAGCCTTTGTAGCGCATGATGTCATTAATATTCAAACTGCCTTGTATTTTGCATATCCCTTCGCCTTTTGTTACATAAGGCTTGAGCCTCGCACGCGGATTGACCTTAACGAATTTGTTTGAACCGCTGATAAACACTAACATATCCTTACCTTTTATCTTCGTGCTTATCTCTCCGTTTTCCCACGCGACCGGGTCGTATTTGCCATCTTTTTCGTTAACGGTGATTTTGTTTATGATTGTCTCGATTTTATCAAAGTCCGAAGTGATATCCGCCTTCGTGCTTACACCTCCGGCATGGAAAGTTCTCATAGTAAGCTGCGTACCCGGCTCTCCGATGGATTGTGCGGCGATTACACCGGCAGGCAAGCCGAGAACAGCCGACCGATTGTACGTCAAATCAACGCCATAACACTTTGAGCAATAAGGCTCTCGGCAGGTGAGCAGGGAACGGATTGTTATACTTATTTCTGTGTCTTTTGAAAGAGATTCCGCTTTCTCTCTGGTAATGAATTCATCTGAGCCGGCGACATATCTTCCTATTAAAATATTTTCAACCATTTTTTCGACTTCTTTTTCGGAAAGTCCGCGTGTATCCGTAAAACGCCGTAGTGTCTCCCTTGTTATCGTAAGCCCTTCGTTTGAACCACAATCCTCCGAAACAATCACGCCGTCAGCCGAAGTATGCATCATGCGGCGCATGGCATCACCGGTTTCTGCCGGTTTTTTGACCTTGTCAATAACTGTTTTGCGCGTTCCGTAAGCGGAAATAAATTGTTCTAAGGGGTTTAACTGCGTTACATAAGCAGAAGATATAACAGTATTGAACGACTCCGAAGCGGATTTCGCTATACGTCCCTTATAAGAAAACATTTGCTGCAACGATGACATATCGCCGCGGGCACCGCATTGGACAAGCCGTACATAGCCGTTATTTTCACCGATGTCGGATATTAGGTGCTTTTTCACGTCATTCGCAATTTTATTGTATTCTTCCGTGTACTTGCTGTTATAAGTGGTTTTATTATCATATCCGTTCAAATATGAATCACGGTGCTTTGACATAATGGCTTCAAAGCCCTTGAACGGATTGGAAATTACTTTATTTTCGCGATTATCCATTATTATTGTTATCGCCGGCGAGTACAAAGTCGCCGCAATAAATGCGTATTTTACCATTTTGTTTACAAAATGCTTGAACTGCTCGGCGGATAATGCCGTGAGCTGACGCATGATTTCTTTTATATTTGATTTGTCGATATCCACAATTATCGGGTATAAAGTAACCGGGAAGCATTGTTGAATAACCAGCTCACCCAAGGTTTTTGTTTCTCCGTAAACAGAAACTGTGTCCGTTACTCTTAAATCATGTCTTTCAAACATTTCTAGCGCATCAACAATAGATCCAACTTCATTTATCTTTTTCCCGGGTGATTTATACGATGTTGAAAGTACATGAAGCCCGTAAATAAGCTCCTGACGCGGCATCAGCGTAACTTCGCCGGAGCTTGGCGTAAACATATTTGACGTAGACATCATCAGATTTAAAACCTCAATGCAGGCTTCCGTCGAGAGCGGGGCGTGAACACCCATAGCGTCGCCATCAAAGTCGGCATTATATCCTGTACAAACCAAGGGATGCAGACCAATAGCGTTTGAATCTGAAGGTACAGCCTTAAAGCCGAGAAACCCCAATCTGTGCAGTGTCGGCGCGCGGTTCAACATGACGGGAATATTTTCACAAGCTTCATTTAATGATAGACAAGCATCCGGTTTAAGCTCAGTGTGATACGACATGATGACCTTGAGAATTTCTCTTGGTACAGAGCATTCGTCCACGGAGATATCCGGGTCGGCGATAATGACGGAACGTCCCGAAAAATCCAGCCGCTTTGATAGCATGGACGACCTTATATGCCCTTCTTTTGTACCAAGAAGTTCCCGAACGGGTTTATAGTTCTTCTTTTTCTCAACGTCCTCAATTTTGTACAAGAGCTGCTTGACGGACTTCTGTAACGCACCGTATTTTCGCGCGATTTCCTGTGTGCTGCCTATGCTTTTGGAATCACGCAGCAAATTATTGTTATTAAGGATTGCTGTGTACAATGAGGTCAGCGGTGAATGCCTGCGTCCCAAGGTCGGTCTTAATCCGATTGGCACCACTTTAATGTATTTCATTACCGCACCGGCAAGGGTTTCGCTATTGAACGCCAATAACGCCTGCAACGCATTTTCTTGATTATTTGCAATGTATTCATACTTCAGCCATTCCGAAAGGGATTCGGGCGTTACGCCCGAAATATCGCAATGGACGCTATAGCCTTGAATAAGATTACCCGGGCTGTCCGAATAAATATAAAATTTATCCGATGATGCTTTTTTTATTAATGCTTTATTTGGGGCATTGGAAACAAGCAAGAAATGTATTTTTTCTATTGTGGCGGTATCTTTATCGAAATTCTGAATGAGATGCCGGATATATTCGCCGCCGTACATATATTTGCCGGAGGCTTTTGCTTGTCTTATATCAACCAAGTTATCGTCTTCCACATCATAAACTACGTGGCAGTTTATTATTTCATTGAATTTCGAATCGGAAATCCCAAGCACCTGACTTACCAACGAGTGTGCAAGTCCGGCTATTATCGGATTTACCACCGGTGCGCACAGCTCAATATAACTGCTCATGTAATCTTCAAGGTATGTGTGGGCTTCCTCGTTTCTGCTGTTTCCGAATGCTTCCCGACCCAACAAACCGTAAGGAGAGCGTTCCCGGTTGTCGTTAAGTATCCTGTAGTCTGTTACCGGGTGAATAGCTTGGTCTGTGTAATCATCGTCACGCATAGCGCGTATCAGCACGCGCTTGCCGCTCTTAAGCATGGAAATCACTCTCCTCTAATTAAAATTTCATTTTTCTCCCGTCATCAAGACGTAAATCAAATGGTAAACCCTTGTTATCGTAAAACCCATTTTCATATTTCGTGCTGAGAGCAGAGCCCCGTGAGGATTATTGCGCTCCAGCAGCCTCACCATTTTCGCAACAATGCCCTTTGCTGTTTTTTCGTTGTAACCGTACTGTTTACAAGTTTCGCAAGCAGCTACACGATGAATGTGAGGAATTGGTTTCCCCATTCCGTCATAGCCCGTGTAGCCGCTTTTTATGCATTGTTCAGGCATTTATTTCCTCCAACTTTTATATAGAATTATTATTTATGTTTTTATTTATTTACAACGTCCATTCTGAACTAAAATACTGCTCAAGGTATACATTCAAAAAATGTTCGGCTGATGTGTAGCTGACACCCTTTACGGCAGATATGCGTGACACGGAATCGTTTCTCGACTTCCCTGCGTACATTGCTCTTAAATGCTCCAGCGTGTATTGATGGGCTTCGTAACTGTCGTAAAAATTATCTGTAAACTGTTGCCACGATTTTTTATAACGAGGGTCAACCAAGCCGTGCATCGCGCTGAAAATATCTATTACGTTTATTTGTTTCTCCACTTTCATTTCAACGTCCGAAAGGAGAAAATTGATAAAATATCTTCCGAACGCATCAAAATCAAGCATATTCGTATCAACCGTATGTCTTATTACGTTTCCGTTCAGCGCGTGGATATTTATATAATTCCCAACGCTGTGATTGGTCGAAAGCGGTAAATGGGTGTCGCTGGAGCATATTTTTGCATTATTGCTCATGCGTGTTTTGCCGGTACTGGTACTCATCCTTACACTAAGCGCGATATTTTCCGTGCAGGTAAAGGCATAGGATTTTATAAAACTCCTCCGTTCCGCAGAGTTGAGAGATATATTGAAGTCGGATAGATTTATTTCCCCTCTTACATAATTTGATATGCCGTACTCTATCCCGTTTCCTGCGGGAAAGACCGACAGCTGAAGATTTTTTACTATATCCAGCAAGGATTCCTTGATGCCGTAAATATGCGATATTTCGAAGTTCGTTCCTTTGCGTGCGTCATACACAATTTTCACACCTGAAATACAGGACAGGGGTATTTTTCCGTCGAGTATCAACTCGCGATAAAAATCGTACAGAATACCGAGACGGATGCTCCCGATGTTTGTTTTCAGAAGCCAACCGTCGGGCGTATATTCGCTGTTTTGGATAATTCCGCGCAACTCTTCCGCTGAAATTCCCATCTTCTTTGCAATTAGCTCCATATTCACCTGCTTTATAAGTTTTTTAGGAAATCAACCATTTCATTGTTTTTGTCATTGGATTCTTTCTGAACAAACTCCTTGTTTTCGATATAATTGACTTGATTAAGTATGGAACTGCAATCCAGCGAGCTTCCGAACCCGTCCTGTACAATTTTCACGCCGAGGGATTCGGCGTACATCCTGAACATTTCATTGCCTCTGCTTGAATGCATATCATAGTCGAAGGGGTTCAACTTTTCGCTCAAGGCGTATTCGGCTTGCAAGTGTTCGCGAGCCGCCACATTGTCGGAACGGTCGTTAAGCACTTCCCGTATAACGCTACCAACACCATGTCCCATTAATGCCCAATTTTCCATTTCACCTGATGCTTGCCCGCCGCCTTTCGACGACCCTTTAGGCGGTTGTTTGTTGATTCTTCTATACTCGACATCGGGTGTAAGACCGCCTCGGGCATGACGTTTATGCTCAACATCATGGTCAAGCTTAATGTAATAGGGGCAACCGACAACAGCAGGCTCGTCAAAGGGTTTACCTGTTACATAATTGATGATGGTCGCCGTTCCGTCTTCATTGAAGCATCCCTGCCATGTCTTGATATAATCGAACCGCTCACGCGCTCGTTGGTAAATAATCGGTACGAAATCCGGATAATTTTTTATAACCGTTTCAGCATCGGGAGCGTTTGACAGGTAATAACAGAATTTCAACAGCCGCGTAATCTCAGTTAAATCCGCGCCGTTAAAAGAATCGGATTGAACGCGGATGCCGAGCAAAAACGCGCAAAAACCAAGGTGTGCTTCGAATTGCTGCCCTATATTCATTCTGGAGCCAAGACCGCAAGGGTTTTGGATAATATCAATAGGAACACCGTTAAGGAATGACGGCATCTTTGAGTTATCAACAATTTTTGAAATTGTCCCTTTATTTCCGTGTCGTCCGGTCATTTTATCGCCCGGTTGCAACTCCTCGAAGTTTATTAACGTAATGACGATTTCAGCACTGCCATCGTTATCGTTAATAATTTTCTCTACATTGTAGAGAATACCCGTCTTTCCGGGCTTACTATGAATTTTTTCGGGTGGTCGCCTCATGCGGTCGTTTGACGTAACAACGCAAATAGGCAATGATTCGCTTATATATGTTCCAATTTCCTGTAAAAGCTTAAAACGGTAACTGAATTGCGTATTGTTCGTGAACGTCTTTTTAATGATATTTACGGACATAGAAGTGAATTTCTCAGATGCCTTTGACGACATGACAAGTCCGTCTTCATGGTTGTATCCGTAATAAACAAGGTATGCTACCAACAGATTAGCTCCGGGACTGAAGTAGCCGTCTCTGGAAACCATCGTGTCAGCCAATATTTGGTCTTTTTCAAAACGCTCGCTTGTGTTTACTTTAATGTCATAAATCGTAATGCTGTCATTTCGTATGCGTGTCGAGTTTACAGGTATAACGGAAACCGAGGAATCGCCATCATACTGGACTCTTATGCTTTTCATATTGAAATCCAGCACTTTGCCGGATTTCGGAGCCCTGATTACAAAATCACTGTCATCTATTATCCATTTATACATAGACGTATAGACCAACGGAGCCTCCGAATAGAGGATAGGCGGAGCTTGCCGCAGCATGGAAGTTGCGTACAGAATTCTCGCACCTTCGTCTGCGCCGATGAACGGAATAAGCGTACTCGTTACCGAAAGCATTTGGTCTGCGTAAACATTGACGTAGTCCAGCTCCGATGTGGAAATGGATTCAAACACCATGGACTCGCTGTCTTCTTCGTCAACGGCCGGAACCCTTGCCACAAGGATTTTTTCCTTGATAGGTGACGAGTAAACATCTACGCTCTCGTCCTCGTTTTCAAGCATTAAAATGTCACCGATGCAATATTTATAGTCATCCTTCGGTGATAGGTAGACGATTGCCCTGTCAACCCACATCTTTCCACCAATGGATACAATCCGGTGATACGGCGTTTTTATTGTTCTGTCCTCAATTACCGCTCTAACCGCCAGCGAATTAAGCAAGCCGATATTTATTCCTGAGGGCGTGTCAAACGGGCAAATTCTTCCGAAATGAGCCATGAGAATAGCAATCATATCCGCGTTTGCTGAATGGGTGGAATCTAATATGGTTGCTACACGTCTGACTTGCGTAACGATGGACGCCGGATTAAGAAACTCCGCCGTGCGAAACAGCTTCCTCTCGCGCATGGCACTAAGAAACCTCAAATATATATAGTCCATTTCCGATTGGAGTCTGGAGCTGCTTGCCGCGTTTTCCTTGTACACAATTGCTTTGAATGAAGCCAGTCGCTTCCTGACGTATCGCCGCATTACATCACGTAAAACAGCAGAAAAGCTCTCATGCACAGTGTTTACAGATTTGAGGAAATCAGCATCGCGTTTCAACGTGCCGAAAACGTCGGGCATAAGGCTTGTACCGCAAACGAATGAAATTAACGCAAAAATATCATCGTGGGTCAGAGACTCGTTTTTCTCTCCGGTCGAAGCATCGACCCAATCAAACGGCGACAGATGCCGCGGCAGATTGCCTTTATAAAAAATATTGGCGTGAACCTTGCCGTTTGTTTTGAACTCATGAGCATAAGGTATAAGAACACCTTCGCCGCTCTTTGAAGTTCCTACCTTGACGCTTCCCAAATTCAAGTCATATAAAAAGTTTGACACGTCTTCATCTATTACGGTGTTTTTTTCTATTGAAAAATTGACAGCGGTATCCTCACCGCAATACCTCTGTCCTGCTAGTGCAGGCACCTTATTCTCCAAAAAGCGCGACACTTTTGTTCCTTTCGGAATCTTCGTAACGTGCAGCATTTCTTTAAGAAGCATACTAACTAAGCCGGGGTTATAACGAAGTAAGACTGCTTTTAGTTTCTTTTCGTAAAATATGTCAACAATATCATCCGTTAAAACCGTGCCTGCCTTGTAACCGCCCATGGGGAGTGCCAATTGTTTACCCACGCAACGGTAGAGCGAAAAGCATTCATCTAATGCCTCCCGCGCCTTACCTAATTTGTGCTTTGAAAAGTCGATATAGGACATAGCCTTATCTGCGTCTGAAAATATTACCGATGTATAAGTGCCTTCAAATTTATTTACCATAAGGCGCATCGTTTTATTGAAGAAGTTTCTTTGTATGAAATCATACCCCTGCCTGCCATCGTCGTTCGGGTCGATTAAACCCGCCTTACAAGCAAGGTAAACCGCAACGCTGACAAGGTTGACCTTTGCGCGTGCAGGGGTTTTGAACACTGTTTCGCGTTCATAACGTTCGAAATTAATTGAGGAGTTCCTTGTTTTTAGCTGTATGGAATTTTTCTCAACAGAAATATCCTCAGCCTTAACTAATTCGTTAAATAAGACACGCTCCTTACCTTGAACAATAAAAACACCCCTGTTGTCCATAAAAGGAATCTTAAAATAAACGGGTTGCAATACGGTTTCACCGATGGCAAAAATAATTTTCACCGGATAATACTTGTTGCAAACCCTACGTGTCTCACTTTTCAACTGGTCGCCGACAGCATCATTTACCTCAAAAGAATGTAGCCTTATTAAGTTTGAAGCGTTCCCTGTATTAATATATTGATTTAACAGTTCAACGAAATATTCCATGTCATCTCTCACGCCGGAATCGTTGCCGAACAAATATTCTTCGTATGATTTCTTTACGCCGCCAAGCAAATCGCATTTATCGTTTCTAATAAATTTCCTTCGCATGACTACATTATCATTTTCCTGAATAAACATTTTTCAGCGCCTTTCCGGTTTTATGGGTGGACGACATACGTTCGTCCTCGGGCTTCTATATTATTAATTACACCTGAAGCAGTCCGGCAAAAAAGCTGAACTGCTTAGGTGTTTACCCGGCAAATTATCTATTCTTCATCGCCGGATTGTTCTTCATAATTGGTCATGTTATCATCGGGTTGGTTGTCTTCCGAATGAGAGCTGACACTCTCTACATACTCCGCGCTGTAATCTTCCAAGTCCTCATCCTCGGTGTCCTCAGTGGTTACGGATACATTTATTTTCCTTATGTTTTCCGTACCGGGCCAGTCCACGACATAAGCCGTTACATCATCTTCCTGTAAAACGACTATACTGTTCTTTGTGAAAATAAAGCCCTTGACAGGAATTCCCTTTTCGTGCATCTTTGCTGTTACCGTCTCAAGCATTATTTCAAAAAACATGCGAGACGATGGTACGGCGTCAATGTCTTCGAGGAAGGAATAGACCACGCTTTCGGTCATTTCATTTGAATACGTGAAATCCGTTGCGTTTTTCCTGAGTACATCCTCAAGACGCCCATTCTCATCCCTGATGATTCCGCAAATATTACTCATTTTCATGCCTCCTATTGATTTTTTATTGTGTGTGTTTTTTAAGTAATACGTAACCGAATTTACTTATTTATTTCTCATTTATATTTGTGCGGGGAAAGAGGAAATTTTTTTCTTTTTCGAACGGTTGTTACAGGGTTTATTTTATTTGAGTTATCTCGTTCTTTTTCCATTCATTGACAGACGATGGCATTTGCTCGGTGTACAACTCATAAAAAAACCCAAACACGCTCCGCGTATATTACGGTTGCGATGCCGTTTTTTCGGAAAAAACCCGTGCAGATTTCCGGCAACCATTTAACAGAAAGTTGCATATTGTGAAACTATGGTCTATAGTTGCATAGTGTGAAACTGATTTTCACAAACATGAAATCATGCAATGGAGGCTATTAATGAACGTAAACCCCCATATTTACGAATCATTTCCTACACGGCTTCAGCGTTTGCTTAATGAAGCTAAGATAACAGCAACGGATTTGGCGGCAAAAATAGGTGTAGGAAAATCCACAGTTTCAAAATATTTGAGCGGTAATGCAAAGCCTACGCTCGAAACACTAGTTACTATAGCGGATACTCTTGAGGTTACGACAGATTACCTTCTGTGCCGCAAAAGTGCCTTGCTGTCCATGCACGCTCCTAAGGACGGCATTTATATCTTCGAAAGCAGCGAGTTTGATTTTAAACTACTCACTAACGAATACGATAATTTCCTTACCGCCATGCTTAACGGAAACGAGCGTGACGAAGCCGTAAGCCGTATTATTTCTCAAATCACGCTGTTGCTGACAATCAATTTACGCGATTCCTCTTTAATATATAAGCGAAGGTTTGATATTGCCGAGGAGCAATTTTCCGCTTTTTATATCCGCAGTAGCGAGATACAAAAAATTATTTCCCATTTACTTTCACAACTGTCGCTTGACGTAATTGCCCGCTCGGGCGTGAAAGCAAAATTTACGGCTGCCGGTATTGACTTGAATTCAAGCATAAACGGGCTTATAAGTCTTTTTTTCGCCCGTTCCGAGACTTTATACTCAACCGTAATAGATAAGCTGCTGCTTACGCTTGAACACTCTACATCGCAAGCAAATCGTCCTCCCGGGCGACCAACTTTGAAATGATGGTTTCCCTGTCCGGTATGACAAACTTCTGCAATTTTTGAAACAGGGATAAGAGTATTTCAGACCGCAAATCATCATCTATCATATTTGTGTAGCTGTTATAACTCGCTTTGCAAAGCATAAAATTAAAACGCCTAACTATACGTTCAAAGCTGTTTGGGTCTCCTTGTTGAAATAAAACAAGTAATTGGAATAAACGAAGGTCATCAGAACCATCCGCAAATTTGTTGTTGTACATGATTTTCCACCTCCTTTTCCTATAAAATGACTTGTCTCATTACTTTGGATACGGTAAAACACCACGCAGCTTTTCTAATGCCTTAATCTTATTAAAATGCACTGCCTGCTGTGTTATCCCAAGTATTGTTCCGACCTCATGTTCGGCAAGCTCCTCAAAATAGATTTGTGTTACGATAAAACGCTGCCTTTCTGTCAATTTGTCGAGAGCTTCGCACAGGTTGCTGTTTGGGCATGCCGCACAATGACCGCATCCGGCAGTCGTTTTAGAAATTCTTAGTACGTCCATTTTCGAGAGCCTGTCTATACATTCTATATTTGATGTTGACTTTATTACTTTTCTGAAATAATCAGCTCTAACGCCGTAGACAAGTTTGTAAATGTATTTTGTAACCATTTTTTCCACGCAATCCATCTCTGCATCGGTCACCATGTCACCTCCTTACCGGAATAAATGCGAAAGCTCCCGGCGCAAAAGTCACCGAGAGCTTTCAGATAGTTTGTTACCATGAATATAGCATGGCTTGGGAGACAACTACAAGTCGTAAATGAGGCAAGTTTCAGAAAGCAAACCGGGCAGTAAACGGGTAGGAATCCGGGCATTTACCGGACACCAAAACAGGCAGAAACATTAACACGAAATTATTGAATACATTTCGAGTAATCGATTAATCCCGCTCCTTCGCGTGGTTTTTACGGTTGTTTCCGACAAACTCATGCTAAGGCTTACTTCTGTTATTGTTTTGCCTTCAAAATAAATAAGCCTTATAATTTTTGCTTGCCTCTCCGTAAGAAATCCAATGTAGTAATTCAAACGTTCATTTCCGGCTTTAAGCAAACAAACCTCATCCTCAAGCTCCTGTTTGTGCCTGATATTTATACGGTCTGCTTTCTTTTCGTATGACATCGCTATTTGCTCGGTGTCGTAATGAAGATTATCCTGATTACTCAAACCATTGAAGGTCATTTGGTAAATCACATCGTCGCCGGAAACAATCGGTGTGTAATTGTTTATTTCATATTCCAGTAGTAAAACTCTATCCTTAACACGATTATAATTCTTTAGTATTTCAACCACCTTTTCGTATGTGATACCCTTCGTGTTTTTGTTTACGGTATAATCCTTGATTTGATAATTTTCCATGTACCTCTTTCCTCCGTTCGATTTTTAATTGGATTCAAAAACGAACAAATCAGGCGGTGAACGGCATCCAGGGGTAAAACAATACTTTCTATATATTTTCAAGTCTTGAAACGCACGCTGCTTCAAGGCGTAAACTAAATATAGCAATTTATTGCCGATACATATTGTAGAAAGTGAAGAAGAAAACGCCAAATGAAAAAAGACCGCAATCCCTTTAAGGACTGCGGTCTTCTGATTTTTGATTTGTTGCATTTTATATATGAAAGTTTTAAGCGATACCGGAATATGTATCTGTTTTGCAAAAAACTGAATATTATATTTACTGGAATATTTTTGGATAAAAACTGACAACAGTGTCAGTTTAATAATTAAAAAAGCGTCCTTCAGATGTTTTACCATCCTCTGGACGCTTTTTGCGTTTTTACATTTATTTAATCGGTCAGGGGGGTTATAATACAGCCCCTCTCTTAGATGCAATTTTACTCTTATCAAATAACAGACGGCTCCTTTACGGTTTCATGTCCGTTTATGAAAACGTCTTATTTTTTAAGCAATAGATACCGCAATTTGCTTAGAACGTTCCATTTAAAATATGATTGATAATATGCAGACAATCCTTTCGTAAATATTCGTAGTGTGGTGGTGCTTTTTTACATTCAAAGGGATATAAAAATGTATCTTCCAATGCAAATGCGACAAACATTTTGCACAGCATACGCGCCGCCGCTTCAGAATCGAAAGGTTTAACTTTACCGTTTATTATTAACATATCAAAAATTTGACAATAACGGGCTTCACGTTTTTTGAAAAACATTTCCAATAAGAAATCGCCGATTTTTTTATTGTAAGCATGGTCGGCAAAAATAATTTTGCATATTTTACGCCCTTTAATCGAATCTTCTTCATCGAATATTAGAAACAAGCTTGTCACGATACTGTCTGCATCTATATTGGCGTTCATGCGTTCCATAATAGTTTTTACGTTTTTTAAAAGCAACTCACTAAACATATTAAAAATGTTCTCGATGATTTCATCTTTGCCTTTTTTAAAATGGTAGTAAACATTGCTTCTTGATACATTTGATTTTATTGCAATTTTTTTTACACAGACATCCATTACCCCATACTCGGCAAATAAATCAATCGCAGCATCAAGGATTTCTTCTTTTTTTATAATTATGTTCAGCCCCTTTTGTATAGAAAATTTACATTGCATAAATATATAATAAGAAATGTAGAACTATTTATTTTAAAAATAAACTAGTCGACCAAATCGAATATCACAGTATACCAATCGACATAAGATTACCTTTGTCGTTTTTTCGGACGATATTTCTTTTATTTCACATGACTTTTACTGCGTACTGCAATCTATTATGTAAAAATTATGTAATCCCTATATTTATTGTTCTGTAAGACTTAACCTATCATACCAGTGTACACACTTACTGCTTCATTTTTCTACAAGTAATTATTAGAAATATTCTTTTTTGGCTGTATTCTTACTGATAAAATAACAACGAAAAAGACTGTGTTTGAATGCCCCAACATGCTCGAAATGGTTGATAATGGAGTATCTTTTTCAAGAAGCATGGATGCCATTGTATGCCGAAGTGAATGAAGCCCTCGTTTTTTGTTGAGTTTCGGGATTTTTGCTTTTCGCATGTAATTTTTAATCATCGGATAAACCATGTCAAGGGGGTAATGGTAATTTTCAAACAATCAAAAACCACCACCACGATATTAAGTTCGCAATGGCGGTTTCGTAAGCGGTCAAATACAGGCATTTTCACTTTATTAATACCATGATGCTCAAACCGCTTTTATTCTGTTACGGTAAGTGACCTTACTGCTCGGGTTATAGCCTCCTCGTTTTCGTAAAAAAATGTTTTGTCGTAGGTATAAATAAAGTCTGTTTCTATTCCCCCTACCGCAGTAAAAAAGAAATGTACAGATGCATTTTCGCTTATCCAAACAATACCCTGTTCATTTTCAGCCACCAAGCCTACTGTACCGTCATCAAAAAGAAAACTGTCGTGCGATACAACGCGCAATTCAGGCATCCTTACATAGCCGCCTGCATTAATAAACTCATTAATAAACTGCTCAAAGGATTCTCTCGAATCAGAAGTCCTGTGCGATTGCGACAGATGAAATTGCGGGGAAGTTTCATCAATAAACCGATTGTAATATGCTTCCGCTCCGTCAGACAAGGCGGCTGTTATATGAATACCCTCTTCGATTATAAGGCGAATTTGCCTTCTGTCGGTTTCATCATGTTCCCATGAAGAGGGTGCATTTAAACTAAGTCCATACGGGCCGTTTATGGTTCTCCAACCGGAAGCGTTCTGTTGCTGTGTTTGTGCAGTCTGCGACACCACGCTAACAGGCGCGGAAGATGACTGTATCGGAAACGCGGTTATAATCACCGTGCTTGTGTGGGAGTCCCAATCCAACTGATAGCCGACACTTTCCAAAACAGAACGAATAGGAAGCATTGTTGTGCCGTTAATAATTTGTGGGGGAATATCAAGTGTGCGGCTTACACCGTTGTTTGTAAATTCATTACTGCCAACGGTAAGCATTACTGCGTGTTGGCTGTTTGTGAGTGTTACCCTCCGTGTTGTGGCATCCCAGCCTACATCAAAGCCCATGTGTTCAAACACTCCGCGTACAGGCACAAGCGTTCTTCCTTCAAACACAACAGGGGGTTGATTCGCAAAAGTTATCCTCTGTCCTTCAACCGTAACCTTGATGTTGTCATTTGCATAAGCTACCGCCGTTGACAACAGGATAAACATTAACGCAAATACAATTGATAAAAAATTTTTTTTCATTTTAAACGCTCCTATCTATCTGAAAAGTCCCGGCATAATGTCGTTATGCTCTGTGGAAATATTCGTTACCCCGTCTGCTTCATGGACGATTACATACGCTTCGCGTCCTGTGCTGTCCGTGACCAAAAACATTATATCCCGATATTTCACAAAAATGTTTCCGTCACTGTCCCTGCCAAAACCTGCAGGCGCGGGCTGAGCATTTTCAAACTCAACGCTTACTGTTTGCGTGTTGGTGAAATGCCTTTGCGCAGCATCAATTGCGACTTGTGCATATTCTGTAATATCATCGGGCGGCTGTACGGTTCGATAAAAGTTTCCCATTATCATGCGTGCGTCTTCGTCTTGCCGCAGTTCATCCAGTAAAGCCCTATCGCCGCTGTTGTAATCGAAATTTCGTGATATGCTTATTCTTTCGCCCGTAACAGCGTCAATTGCAAAACGGAATATTTCGGGCGGTGCCGAATAATTTCCGATGTCTCGCATTTCATTTACCATTTCTTCGGTAATTTCAACACCGACAAAACTGTGCAGACCAAATGGCAACGTGAACTCTTCATGGTGTACGATGCCGTGCCAGTATGCCCTTGATTGGGACGGTACGGAATAAGAAAGCATTCGCACATATTTTCCGTCTATGCTTTCCCCGAATATTTCCCAAATATACAACGCACCAATTTCAGCGGCTTCTTCGCGGGACATGGCGTTTACGTCGGGGTTGCTCCAGTCTTGTCCGCCGACTGTTAACGTGGGAGGTTGATAACCTTCCGGCAGAGCGTTTTCATTAGGAAGATATGCTTCTGCAATATCCGCCGGGATGCTGATTGTTCCGCCGATTGCCGACGCTAACGCCAGATTGCTGATACCGCTGAACGCGGCGATGAATACCCCGATACATAACAGGGACGCACCAATTACTTTGATAAATTCTTTTTTTGTTTCCATGATTCATTCTCCTTTTTGATTTTTTTGTGAGCCTCACAAGAATTAGTATAAGGCGGCTTTTTCATGGAAGTATCATGGAGTTGTCATGGAGTTGTAAAAAATATTTTTATTTTTGTTCCCGCTCCGACTTCGGATTCAATAAGCATTTTTCCTCCGTGTACTTCGGCAATTTGTTTGCATAGTGTTAAGCCCAGCCCCGCACCGCCGTGTTCTCTGCTACGGGCTTTGTCTACGCGATAAAATGGCTCTGTTATTTTTTCTATATCTTCATTAGAAATTCCGCAACCGTTATCAGAAACGGATAAAATTATTTTTTCGTTTTGCTTTTTCGCTTCCAAGTGAATAATTCCTTCGTTCGGGGTACACGCTTTGATTGCGTTAAAGCACAAATTTAGAAGCAAACTTTTTATTAAATCTTCCTGCCCCTCCAAAATATCAATTTCGTTTTTACACATGAATTGAATGTTTTTTTCGAGCAGAGATTTTTTTAATGTTTGCTCTGTTTCGTTAAATAAATTTTCGATTGAAATTTTATTTTTTACAGGCGAATAATTTCGCAGTGTCGCAAGTTCAAGAAGCGAGTTTGCAATTTTTTTCATATGATTTGCTTCGTCCATAATGAATTGCGTTGATTTAATATTTATATCTTCATCGAAAGATGTTTTCTGCAAATACTCTGCGTAGCCGTAAACAGATGTTAAGGGGTTTCGTATTTCATGCGCGAAGTTGTCTATGAATTGCTGTTTTCCAAGAATTTGTTGTTCAATTTGCTCCGCCATTCGGTTAAAATCCAACGCCATTGACGAAAGTTCATTTTCACCCTTAATAAAAATTCTTTCGCCATAATTTCCGTTTGCGATTTTCCGTGAAGTATTGGCTACTATGCCAAGCGGCTTGAATATCCGCAGTAAAATATAATATAAACCAAGCGCGGCAATCACGGAAAAGACAACGGAAAAAATTATGATGACCCGTTGAATGTTTTGTATGTCCGCCAAACTGTCTGTAATATCGAAATAATAATCTAACCGATAAAGCCGGTATGCCGCAGACATTACGCCTGTGATGTGTATAAAATGTTTTTGTTCACGTTGAATAAAAGTTATTTCGGTGTTGCTGATGTATTCCGCTTCCGATACAGAAATTTCAATATTATATTGCCTGTAGTATCTTGAATATCCGCGCATAAGCGATTCTTCATGCTCGGAAAGGTTAAACAGACCTGCGCTATTGGCGTGTAAGACAGTAATGTCCCTTTCAAGACTTGCGGAAATAGTTCGATAATCCCTTATGCTTTTATCCCGCAACATATTTATTTGGCTGTTGGTCATATACACCGAAAGAATCCCGGTAATTGAAAGTAAAATGAAAAGAAATAACAAGTAAGCAGCAAAAAATGTTTTTAACCGCATTTGCTACACCTCCAACCGATAACCCAACTTGTAGAGCGTTTTTATTCGGTTCTCCCATCCGAGCTTGCTTCGCAGTTTTTGAATATGTGTGTCTACCGTTCGAGTTTCGCCAAGATAGTCAAAACCCCATGCTAATTCCAATAATTTTTCTCGCGACAATGCAATGTTTTGATTTTTTATCAGCACTTCCAAAAGTTCAAATTCGCGCGGTGATAATTCAACTTCAGTTCCGTTTACTTTTGCAATGCGGCTTTCTAAATCTATAACCGCGCCGTCAAGGTTAAACGCTGTAGTGTGTTTTTGTGTGCGCCGAAGAACCGCTTCAATGCGGGCAAGCAATTCCAGCATTTCAAACGGCTTAATAATATAATCGTCTGCGCCTAATGAAAGCCCGTTGAGCCTATGTTCCAATCCATCTTTCGCCGTAATAAAAATAACGGGAGTAAACGGTATTTTTTTAATCACTTCAAAGCCGTTCATTCCCGGAAGCATGACATCAAGCAAAATTAAATCAAAAGAATGAGCCGACGCGACGGTAAACGCTTCTTTCCCGTCAAAAACTTGAACACACGAATGTCCTACCAGTTTTAAGTTCATAGCAATTAACTCGCTGATAGGCTTATCATCTTCCACAATTAAAATATGCGCCACATTGAACACCTCCCACAAACTTGCGCGAATTATTATAACTCAAACTTGTCATGGAGTTGTCATGGAATTATTATGGTTTTGAAAAATTTAATAAAAACACCCCCATTTATTTTGAGAAAACAAAATGCCCGCACAAAAAGCTGTGCGGGCTTCATGCGAAGTTTGAAATTTTTTATTGTGTAGGCTAAATTTCGTGTTCATTGCTTTTATTCACGCGTGGGGTTTCTAAGCGCATGACTTTACGTTCTGCATTGTATCGTTCACGCTCTTGTCGTTGCTTTATAGCGACATCACGCTTTCGTTGCTGTTCAAATTCACGCGCGGCGGTAACGCCTGTGGCATCTTCTATCCGCTTTTTCTCAACAAGCAAGTTGGCTTTTTCTGTTTCGAGTTGGGATTCCGTGCCATATTTCCTTTCGATGTCTTTTTGGTAATCGTTACGCTTTTTCTCTTTTTGGGAAATCTCTTTTAACATTTTGAGATGCTCGAAAAATCCTGCGGAACTGAGATTGCGCCGAATATCCAGTATGCTGTGGTCGTAACCCATAATTACTTTTGATGCGTGTTCAAGACTCGAAAGTTTGTTGTCGATGATGCGTATTTCACGGTCAACCTCTTTTAAGGTCATGGGTTTCGGTTTCGGCTTGGGCGTAGGTGCAGGCGCGGTTTTGGGTTTTGCAACAGAGGCTTGACTTGTTTTAGGCTTTGCATTTTTTGGGGTTTCGGTTTTGACAATTACTTTGGGTGATTTTGGTGTAACAGGGGTTGTCGGTTTGGGTGCAATCGGAGCAGAACTATCTATTTTAGATTGTGCTAATTTCTTTTCTAACTCTGCCGTAAATGGTTTGGTGTAGCCCTCGAATGGTGCAGGAGAGGTTGGCGGTTCTTCCTGTTGCTCATATTTCAACCGATGCAATTCAACGTCAAGTTCCTGTAATTTCGCATTATTATTTTCAATTTCTGCATTAGCTGATTTTATTGCACGGTTTATATCGCCACGCTCAGTAGCGATACCTTTTTGCTCTAAACCATGTGCGATAAATCCAAGATGAATTGTCGGCAAAATTTCAAGCCCTTGCCGTTCGTAACTGCGGTGGTCTACCCTTTCTTCGTGTCCGTAGTGTTCAAGATATTTGTTGAGAGTATCAGCCCAATTTTCGCGCCATACTTCGGCGTTATCACGATTATCCCAATCGGTTGTAGTGACTTTCTTCGTCTTGTAACGCCCGCTCGGTAGTTTGATGCGTTCGCCTTTGCCGTCAAGGATATATTCCATACGCGATTTCGCACCCCAAGTTCCGTCTTGCTCCAATGGTCGCATTGATAAAAGTATGTGCGCGTGTGGGTTGCCATCCTGTTTATCGTGTATGCAAATGTCGGCGCACATTCCACGACTTGCGAAATTATTACGCACATATTCGTGAACGAGGTAGGCGTTTTGCTCCAAATTAAATTCGGCAGGTAATGCCAAACGTACCTCACGACAAAGCTGTGCGTTTTTGGCGCGTTCGGATTGCTCCACGGCGTTCCACAAAACCGAACGATTATAAAATTCGGTGGGGGCATGGTCGGGCAACATAATTTCCGTAAACGCAATGCCTTTCTTCTTGGTGTAATCGTGCAGTTCTCCGTCATGTTCGTTTTTGATAAGTTCCCCCGCACGATAAGCGGCGGCGGCAACCGCGCTTTTGCCCTTGCCCCGACTTATGATGTTGATGTTCATTGAATATATGGCGATAATATGCCCTCCTTTCGGTTATATTTTGTTTTCAGCCAGTACGTTTTTAAGGTTTTTATATTTTGGTTTTCACAGGAGCAACGCGCCGCTTTGTGAGCCGCCAACGGCGGCGAATAAGCCCCGCAGGGCGCACGACAGTATCAGCTTGCTGATACTGTATAAGTGCGCTGTTCCCAAAGGGAACAGGAGTAGGCTTGCGCCTACGACTGTTCCGCTTTGGGCGGTGTTGCACTACCGCCGTTACCGCTTGCTTGCTCGATATTGAATTACTCCGCAAGTTCTTTCGGTATCGGTTCGCCCAAAATATTGTAAAGAATTTTGATGCCATATTTCGTTTTAATGCCCCGCTTGATGAACATTTCAAATTGGTGGTCTGTTATGTCAATAAGTTCGGGTAGAAACATTTCAAGAAGCCCATGCCGTCTATACAAGCGGTGATTTCGCTCCTTGCGTTCTTTCGCTTTCGCCTGTTGCATGATTTTCTTTTTCTTGTTTTGACGTTGCAGAATTTCTGCATCTATGGCGGCTACTCGTTCCTCGGTGGTTTTTGCGTTTTTGTTTGTGTTTGACATTAAATTGCTCCCTTCGATTTTGAAATTTTTGTTTTGCTGTGGCGCGTTTTTTTCGCGCTAAAAAAGCGGCAACCGATTTTCCAGTTGCCGCCGATGCGGTATTGTTTATGAAATTGTCACTTGCTACATAGCTTCATCTTGAAGCCGTTTTTTCTTCGCCATCCAACGGCGGTTATACTCTCGCCGTTTTAGACGCTTGCGTATACGTTCTTCCATTTCAGCAAGTTCTTCGGGCGTGGGGTCGGGTGACGGTACATCAAAATTGCCGATGAAGTTTAGGCAAACTTCGATTTTTTGAATACGCACCTCGTTTGATTTATCGGCTTCGTGTACGAGAATTTTCTCAACAAATTCGTGAAGCATTGGAGCGGTTAATTCGGTGAAGTCCGTATACTTTTTTACAATGCTGATAAACTTGTCGGCTTTGTCGCTGTCGGCGTTAAAGGTTTCCATTTCAGCACGTAATTCTTGAATTTGTTGCTCCAATTTTTCCTGTTCGTCCTCGTACCCTGTTGCGAGAGTTTCAAAACGCTTTGCGGTCAACACGCCGTTATGTTTATCTTCGTACAGACCACGAATTATATTGTCGAGTTCGGCATAGCGTTTTTCGCTTTTGGCGAGTTGCTTGCGGTGAGATTTTAGAGTTGCTTCATGCTTAATGGCTGAATCTTCTCTTACTTGTTGAATAAATGAAGATTCGTTTTCGCGTACATATCCGCTTACCCTTGTGATTACACCAAGCACAATTTCTTTAATGTCGGCGGTTTTCGTATAGTGCGGTGTGCATAGGCTCTTGTAATTTTGAAATGCCAATTTGTGAGCGGCGCAGTTGTAATAATCTTCGGGGTTTCGCGTGTAGGTATTCCCCGATGGTGCTATCCGTTCTTGTGCATACGGTCTGCGCCTGTTATACATTCGTGAACCGCATTGGGCGCAAATGAGAAGTCCTGTTAGCGGATTGGCCTCGCCCAAGCTATCTGTTCGGCGCACAACCGTTCTGCATCGTTGGGCGGTGTGCCACGTTTCGCGGTCAACGATTGCGGGGTGCGTGTTTTCAAAAATGGCAAGCTCATCATCAGGCGTTTTCTTCGCTCGTCTGTCCTTATATGAATCTTTGTACCAACGAAAGTTTACCGTATCGCCCATGTATTCGGGTTTTTCGATAAAGCCCCCTACGGAAGCACTACGCCATAAATACGGATTTTCAAATGCCTTTGTTTTTGTCGTGCCTTGCCCTCGCTGTTGCAAATAATATCCGGGGCTATAAATTTTTTCAGCGGTTAGTTGTCGTGCGATTTGATGCGGCCCCATGCCCTCGATTGTCATTTGAAAAATGCGCCGAATAACTGCCGCCGCTTCCTCGTCAATCACCCATTTATATTTGTCGTTCGGGTCTTTCGTGAATCCGTAAATGACATGGTTGGTGGTACGCTTTCCGCTGTTGCCCTTTGTGGTTATAGCCGCCTTTATTTTCCGCGATGTGTCGCGGGCTACCCATTCGGACATGATATTGATAAACGGCGCAAACTCCAACGTGTCGGGCTGTAAACTGTCTATGCTGTTTCCGATGGCTATAAAACGTACATTGTTTTGTCGGAAAGTTTCCATAAATATTCCGACTTGAACGTGGTCGCGTCCAAAGCGTGTCATATCTTTGAGAATTAAATTCTCTACGTTACCCGCTTTAACTTCGGCAATAAGTTCTTGCCAAGACGGTCTATCGAAATTTGTTCCGCTCCAACCGTCATCGCTGAAATGACGTAAATTCTTAAAGCCGTTTTTCTTTGCGTAATCTTCCAAAAGGGCTTTTTGATTTGTGATGGAATTGGAAACGCCGTCCTCGCCATCTTCTCGTGACAACCGCTCATAAAGCGCGGTAATGCGTTGGGCGGGTTTCGCCAACACATGATTCTTTTTCGGGGAAATCCCCAATTGCCTAATGTTGTTCATAACAAACTCCTTTTAGGCAATCGGCTCATTCGTAGCAAGTCAATTATAGCAAAACAGGGGTGTCCTGTGAACACCCCTATTAAATATATTCTCGTCAAATTTTTGTCTGTTTTATTTTTCATTGCTCCACCGCCGTTCCGTTTGCAACTTCATTGCGGATAAGCCGAGTTATTTTGTCGCTTATATTTTCCTTGCTTGTGTTGCTGAAATGCACGACTACCTCATAATAATTTTTGCCGATACGCTTTCGGAATTGTTGCGGTTCTTGTGAAGCGTTTTTTTGCTCCGTGATTTTAGTTTCGATAAGCAGTCCTCCCTCTAAAAATTTTTTTGTAATTATTGTGCCAACCCTTGCCCGGAGTTCGGGTCAGCGTTTTGTTTCAGATTTTGCAGTCTACCCAATCTCGTTCCTTCGGCTGGTCTTGCTTGACCTGTTCCAAGTTTTCACAACCGCCGCCGCTCTCGCACTTTTTCTCCGAGAAAAAAGCATATGCGTGAGTGTGGTGAGGGTTGGTATCCGATTAGCTGCTCATTAAATTGTCAAGGTGCGTTGTTGTTCCTGCACATTGAGCATATCGGATTTTGAATTGACGTTTTAAGGGTTTTGGAGTATCATATAAGTAACGAAATTACAGTTGAAATATAATTCCTGTTAATTCGCAATCGCCCAAAACCAAAATCGCCGTGGGCGAAGCCCACCTATTCGCCCACGGCGAATAGCGCACTTATACAGTATCTCTGCGAGATACTGTCGTGCGCCCTGCGGGACTTACCCCGCCTTCGGCGGTGCATTAGAGGCGCGTTGCGCCTGTGAAAATCGAGCGGGTTTCGCCTGTAAATGCAAAAAGCCGCTTTCGGCGGCTAAAATGCGGAGGTAAAAATTTTGAAATCATATGACTTTACAAACAAAGAGCGTGAATTAGGCAAGGTAGTTTTTGCTCTCACGCTTGATAAAAAGAAACTGGCTGAAAGAATAATTATCGGAAAGACAGAAGAAGTGCGCCGATTTCTTAACGGCGGTGACGGTGACATATTATATGAAGGAACTCGTCCACTAGGCAGTTTGCTTTTGAATTTTGAAAGCGATATAAACGGCGATTGGAACAAAAACATTTTGACTTTGTGCGAGAGTTATAAAAAATTTTCACCCATAAAAACTGCACGATGGAAAATGGTTGCACCCGTGCAAAAATTTCTAACGGACAAATATAAAAGCGGTGAACCGTCTGCAATGTTTGCCGCTATTCGCACATGGGAAAATTATTTAAGATTTTTCAATCAAGACCACGGCGCGGATTTGTTCAATAGCAACCTGTTCGCGTTGTACAAACCATTTCGGATTTACGCTGAACATAAACCGTGGCAAAGTGAAGCAACCGTTGCGTTGCAAAGTGGTGAATCTGCCGTTGAATTATGGTATCCTGTGAAAAAACGAATGTTTGAAACAGTGGTTACATCTTCGTCATTTCTGCCGATAATTTTTTACTACACGCACAAAATTAAAGAATGGAAATTCGTATTCCAACAATGCAAAATTTGTGATGCACATTTTCTTGCGCGTAGCCGTCACTATGAATTATGTTCAGAGGAATGCCGCAAGAAAAAGGCAAGCACCACAAAAAAAGAATATGACGAACGCACAAAAGATGATAAATCAACAAACCTATACGACACGACATATCATTTTTGGTACAATCGCTTGAAAAAATTGAAAAAGGGAAAATTTGCCGACCCCGAAAAAGCGGCGAATTTTAATATTGAGTTTGTGAGATTCCGCAAAGAGGGAATAATGCGTAAAGTAGCGGTTAAGAACAGAGAAATGTCACTTGCCGACTTTTCAACTTGGTTGGCGCAACAACAAAATCTAGCTGATGAATTGATGCGCAGATAAAAGAAAAATTTCCGTGTTGATTTTCGGACGAAATCGCATATAATAAGAGTGTGCCGCAAGGCATAAAAAATGTTAATTCGGGTGCTTCGCCACCGCTAAGTGCGACTTGTATATTCTCAGTGCTTCGCTACTGCAAATGCGACTTGTATATTCTCGGTGCTTCGCCGCCGTAAGTGCGACTCGTAATCCTGAGGGGTGGTTGTGAAACCACCCCTCATTTACGAATGCGGGAGGAATATGGACAAGCAGTTGGATTTTTATGAGGTAAATACAGATTACATAGCATATTTGCGGAAATTTGATTCAAAAGTTCCGCATATGGATTATTCCGAAACAAGCAAACACGACAAATTCATGTGCGGCATTGTTTTGTCTGTGAACGGGCATGATTATTTCGCACCTATATCTTCTTTCGCAATACAGCAACGCACCAATATGGTTATAAAAAACGAAAAGGGCAAGCCTGTTTCAAGCATACGGTTTTCATTTATGATTCCGATACCGTCCGACGTAGCTACCGTTAAAAGCATCAAAAATGAACCTTCGCCCGAATATAGACGCTTGTTAGACCTAGAATTACGTTTTTGCCGAAAAAATGCAAATGCAATTCGTAGAATGGCAAAGCATATCTACAATACCATCGTGAATGGCAAAGACCCCTCAATGGCTAAAAATTGTTGCGACTTCGTCAAACTCGAATCGGCTTGTGCGAAATATCATATCCCATGTAAAAATGAAAAATGACAACAGGGTTGCAGTTGTAAGCCGCCTGTTGTCATTTCATTTTAATTTTTACAAGGTTGTTATTCGTAAATAAGTTCCGACATAATAATTTCCTCAACTTGGGCTTTTAAGGCGTTCATATGACCTACCCATTTGAGAGGGTCTGTGTTCTTCAAATCCTCCGATATAGGATTTTTAGCCACAAACTGCTTCATCATAAATCGCTTCCGCTCATCTGCACATTTTTCCGTTTCGTAACAATGAGTGTACAGTTCGCCCGACTGTTTCAATTCTGCGTAAAGTTCGGGACGACGATTTTTGAGATACTCCAATCTCATTTGACCCCAACGGTGCAAAGGCGGGCGTTTGAGTTCTACCGTATCCGTCTGCATTATCAACCTCCTTTCCGCAAACCGCTACAAATCCGCTACGAATGAGCCGTTGCCAAGATATTTTGGGCGGTTTTCCATTACCCCCTTCATATCTTATATCCTCTGTGTAAGGCGGCAGTTTTCTGAAAAACCGGTAAACGGAGCAACATGTTTAAGAAAGATAATATCCGTTTTTACTGATGGTCTGCCGTGTTTAATATAATCTATGAGTGCCCACCCAACATCTTTTGGAAGTGGCAGTGTTAGCTCCGTATTCGTTTTTGATTGTATTAGAGATATTTTGTTTTCTTTCCACAAAATATTTCTAAACTTCAAATTTTTTATGTCGGAACCTCTCAGCCCAAGTCTACACGCGAATAATATGATGGCGAAGTCTCTTTTGCCGATTGGACTTCCCCTGTCTATTGCTCCAAAAAATTTTTCGAGTTCATCAAGCGTCCACACGGAAGGTATGTTGTATTGCCGCCTGCCATGCAGCCTTGGAACTTTTAGCGATAAATCTGTTTCCGTTTTTTGAGATTCAAACAAACATCGGCAAAAGTTACGCATTGCAGATGTATAATTGTTTACCGTCTTTTGCGTGTATCCCTCAATCGTAAGAAAAAACTCGTGTAGCATATTTACGTCAAGTTCTGAGCATGACGAAACGCCGGTATCTGCTAAGAATTGAGAACAAGCTATTGCTGTTTAGCGAGCATCAAAGCAGTATTAATCCGAATATGCCAATTCGGATGCTGTCCTTCGCCGCAGCCGCATATGACTTGTGGTTTGTGAAATCGAAGGAAAT
>Ga0131853_10001774_pt1 | contig 38552 bp, 17 predicted proteins | sample TergutLab28metaG_FD_92764 | JGI IMG/M metagenome (GOLD analysis project Ga0131853, IMG submission 92764) | Labiotermes labralis P1 segment gut microbial communities from Petit-Saut dam, French Guiana - Lab288 P1 (version 2) (version 2) | ecosystem: Host-associated > Arthropoda: Insects >... | reverse complement strand
GAGTACGCTTTTGTCAGGAAATGCTGGACCTAATCGGCGAAGACGAAGACCTTGTGAATAACATTTGGGTGAGTGATGAAGCACATTTTCATGTAAGTGGATTTGTAAACAAGCAAAACTTCCGCTATTGGTCACAGGCTAACCCTCAAGGACTTCATGAAAAGCCTCTCCATTCCCAAAAAGTGACAGTATGGTGCGCTATGTCAGCATCGGGAATCATCGGGCCCTACTTTTTTGAGAATGAGTTTGACAATGTAGTTACTGTTAATGCGGACTGCTATGTGGAAATGCTGCAAAATTTCTTCACCCCACAACTCGCCCGTTTTCCTGTGAATGAAAACACGTTATTCCAGTAGGATGGAGCAACAAGCCACACAGCAAGAATGTCAATGAACGCAGTTAATGGTTTGTTCCCAAACCGAGTCGTTTCCAGGAATGGGAATACCCCATGGCCTCCCCGCTCCCCCGACTTAACCCCTTGCGATTAGTTTCTTTGGGGGTACCTGAAAACAAAAGTGTTTGAATCAAGGGCAAGAACTATCATGGATTTAAAACAGCGAATTCAAGATGAAGTGGCTGCAATTCCTGTGGGGACGCTGCGAGAGGTCATGAAGAGTTTCATGTACCGACTTGAGGAATGCGTGCGTCGAAACGGAAGCCATCTTGAGGGCGTTAATTCCAAAACATACATTTTCAAACTGGCATAAAACAAAATGGCTATTCATATGCTTTTCATTTATGGCCAATAAACAGATAAAAAATTCATGTGTCGATTTTTTTTAATGTTTTCAAATTTTCCCGTTTCATTGCCCAACCCTGTATATAAATTATTAATATAACGAAAAAATAAATGAGGTACGTACTTTACCGTCTTTAATATTACCTATTTACTTACTTACTACCTTACTAACTCCAAGGAGCAGAGTCCTTCTTCTGAAACTAACCGGTTCTCAGTTGGTCAAAAAATTAACTGCTTTTAATAGAAACTGCATTTTACATCAGTGCATTCATAAGAGTCTGCCACCTGTCCCAATCCTAAGCCAGTTCGATCCAGTCTGTGCCCCACATCCAACTTTCTGAAGATCCAGCTATTATCATTCCTTCTACACCTGTGCCCTCCATGTGGTCTCCACCAGTTTACCCTCCAAAAGCCTGTAGACACTTCTCTTCCCCCATACTTGCTACATGCACCTTCCATCTCATTTTTCTCGATTTGATTACACGAACTATATTGGGTTGGCAGTACAATCATTAAGTTCCTTATGTTTATTGGACCGTGCATCATTTTTGATAGTTGAATAAAGAGAGACTAACTTGATGTCACTTGTTTATTTATTTCATTATTTACTGTTCAACATGTTTCGGTTGTTAATACATCCATCCTCAGGAGCTTGCGACTTATTTGTTGAGTCATTTCATGGGTTGTATTGCTCTGGTTCGATGTGTGTTGGTGTTACTTTGTGGTTTGGCTGGGGTGGTGTATGCAGGCTGAAACCTGCATACGGATACCGCACCACCCCAGCCAAACCACAACGTAACATCAACACACATCGAACCAGAGCAATACAACCCATGAAATAACTCAACAAATAAATCGCAAGCTCCTGAGGATGGATGTGTTAACATCCGAAACATGTTGAGCATTAAATAATGAAATAAAAAAGCATGTGACATCAAGTTGGTCTCTCTTTATTCAACCATTATATTCCTAATTATGTAGTTCTATCCACTCCCTTGTTCCGTCGCCTCTCTCTTAGGCCCGCATATTACACTCAGCATGCTATTCTCAGTCGTCCTCAGCCTACGTTCCTTTTTCAATGTCAGCGACCATGTTTCATACCAATACAGCACAACAGGCAAAATCATAGTTTTGCATATCTTAATTTTGAATAACAAATTGGAAGACAAATGATTCTGCATCAACATATAACAAGCATTTCCTGACTTCCATCTACTCTTAATTTCATCCTGTAGATAATTTTGATTTGTTTAGGCTGTGCCCACATATTTGAAGTCGTCCACCTTTTTGAAACGAGCTATCATCATTCTTTACATATTGACTTTGTCCTGCATTCTGATCCAGAGACTTTGCCATGTACTTAATTTTATCAGCATCCACTTACGACCAATCTACTTATTGTGACTAACAAAGATTCTGTGTTTTTCTCTATTTTATACACGCTTTTGTCTGTAATATTTACAACATCAGCATAAACCATAAACCTATGTGTCCCTTATAATTTCAGGAATCCTTGTTTACCTGAACCCTCCTAATGGCATAATGTGAAGAAAAATTTAAGATGAATTTTGATGAAACATCTCCTGTTTTTAAGCATTCCTAATAGGAAATATGTAATACAGATGCTTGCCTAACAGAAACCTGCTCTGCGTTTCATTCAGTCACATTTTGTTAGACTTACCGTTTTCATAATTATACCAGACTCAATGAGAATATTATACAAGACCTCCCTCCAAACTGAATCATAAGCTTTCTTAAAGTCTATTAAGTTCTGATGCAAGGCTTCGGTGCATTCCCATTTTTTTTATAAAATGTTTGATTAATGTAGAATATACGATTAGTAGTTGATCTGTAGCTTCGAAATCAACACTAATGAAACCATATAAATTCTTCTCATTTGGAGAAAACCCTGAGAGCAGGCTGTTGGATAAAAGTTTGTACGTAATTGACAAAAGAATTACGCCTCTATAATTACTACATTTTGTTTTATCACCTTTCTTAGAGATAGGTAAAATGGTTGACGCCCTCCACTTCTCAAGCATTTCCTCCTTATTCCAAATAGAATTAATAAGTTTAGTGATATCAGAACAAATTGTTCTACCGCTGCTATAATCAATTCTGCTAGGATTTGATCAGTTCCTGGTGATTTGAGCCTATTCAGCTATTCAATAACCATCTCAACCTCAAAGGCACTCGGCTCATGAGCTTCTGTAATATTTATTACAAAACGTGAACACAAACTGTCACGCCAACTGTCTTTATAAACATAATTTCTGATATAAAAACCTCGTAACCTATCATCTAAAGCAGAAACCTGAGAGTAATACCCAGTAATACTTTTCATGTTCAGTATTTTCAAAGTACTGTTGCCTCTCCCTTTAATCCACAGGTTCGTGCAGCAACTGGAAGATGCACTGAATGTCTCTCTATGTGGCCACTTTCTGATTATGCTAGCCATGATGTGCTTCACTGCTTTTTCAATAGTTACGGTATAGTATAAGAACTGTTGTTTGTTGTTGCATTATAAGATATTGAATGAAGTTATGTGAAGCTCTGTAGTCTGGTAGATGAACATCAATATTCTACCTCAGTATTACAGGTAGATAAGATGCCGACATTCATGTATGTGTGTGATTTTATATATATATATATATATGTGTGTGTGTGTGTGTGTGTGTGTGTATAAAAATTGCACATTTTTGTATCAAAGCGGTCTAGCAGTATATCATAAGCCGTGTGTAGTAAGGACTTTAAAAAATGTACGTTTCTAGATTCAAACAGCAGGCAAACCACCACGGATTTCATTGCAGGCATTTAATATACGCAGAACATGTAACATGTCCCTTGTCACGATTGACATAAAGATATGTTACATCAATACTTCAGACAGGATAACAGTAGTGGTTTGTCAAGCATGCTGGCCAAAAGAATCTCAAAATATTGTCTTTTGCTGTCGGTCTCAGACGTCCCTAAAATTCGAAATATGTAATCACCGTTATAAACCTCTATTTTCTAAATTGGAATTACTTTCACAAAAAAAATACAACACTTATAAAATTACATCAAATGCCTTCTGTCAGTTGCGAAGCACTTTGAAACAGTTCACAATTCTGATCGCCGGACAGTCATATTGCTGTTAGTACCGCACAGTGCACATGATATGTCATCACATGTCACATTAACAGTACATAATCGCAGAAACAAAATTATACTGAAATAGTACTGGAAAATACCAAAAGATGGAGGAAGTTAGGTAGTGAATTTAACACATCAGTAAAAAAAAAAATTTGTGCAAACAACCGCTCAATTTAATATTATTTACATTTATCTCAGCATAGAAGAGAATAAGAAATGGTTGTCGCGCTAAATGATGTTGAATGTAGATTGGAAAATCTTTTCCGGAGAAATAGGGACCGGCTTTTCTCTTATTTAAAACAAATATATACTTCTGAATTCATTGTATTACTTGGGCACAAATAGCATGGTTATATGTGACTTTATGGGATTGCCGTATTGTCCATCATTATCTCATAAAGGCACATTTTAAAAAAAGGTATTGAGTATAAACTGCATGTTTTGATTTTCACTACATCCTGTGTCCGAAACATTTATTGTAAGAAAAAATGAGCAAGACATTGTCATCCGGATACCACACCAGCCCAACCAAACCACACCGTAACACCAACACACATCGAACCAGAACAATACAACCCATGAAATAACTCAACAAATAAGTCGCAAGATCCTGAGGATGGATGTATTAACATCCGAAACGTGTTGAGCATTAAATAATGAAATAATAAAGGAAATGACATCAAGTTGGTCTTTCTTTACTCAACTATCAAGATGATGTACAGTCCAATAAAAATAAGATTCACATTATCATAAGTGTGCATATGTCTTCAAGTAAAGTAACCGTTATTAGAGTCAGATTTTCATTAAAATCGAATTTTCTCAACAAATTTCTGAAAAATACTCAAGTTCTAATTTTCAAAAACACTGTCCTCTCGTAGTCGAATTGTTCCATACGGACGAACGGATCGACGGACACACAAACAGGAAGAAAACATTAGTTGCTTTTCCGCAAATTTGCGAAGGCAACTGAAATCTAATTCAAAATCAAATAGCTATGTATAAGTCCATTGTTCCCAATATACTCTATTTTCCATAGATTTGTTACTTGAAATCTTCTATCCTTTCAATGATTGTGATATTGTGTACAACCTTTTGCAGAATTGGGGAGATTACACAGATATGAGTCAAGGAGTGGTTGCTTACGTAACCTGCGCTTGTGACGTGCTTCTGATCTGTTGGTGTGGAACTCAGCTGACACAACACGTAATACAAAATGTATTGTTGTAACTGTTGTTGGCGTTGTTAACACAATACTTTCATAACGAGTACCGAGAAACATATCAACTGAGAAATTATGGCCCAGTTTAAATACTGAGGTTTTTTGTTCCATACCCGGCATTGTGCGTTAAAATTTCTTTAGTAAATCTAGAAACCATGTTTTGAAGTATCTTACGACTTATAAGGTGTTAATAATACGAAACAAATAAGAATTACTTTTACTTTTTAAGTTTAATCACGCATTTATTTTTGATTAGGTTTGAAAAATTATTGGCCACATATACAAAATATATTTTTAAGTCGTAAAATGTATGATTATTAATTCCATTTCAGAAGCGAATTACGCATTTAAAATTGATTTGAATATTTTAAAACACTGGCCAGAAACAGGAATCAAAATTCTAAATTAGATTTCACTGTTGTAATATGCTCCATCTTCCATGTATAAATCAGAATCATGAAACACAAATAACAAAAAAAACTACATTATTTTTGAAGTAATATAATCACACTTATCTCACCTACAGTGGGCCGAGTAGCGTAGTCGGTATAGCGACTGGCTACGGCGTGGACGGTCCGGGGATCGAAACCCGGTGAGGGCGAGATTTTCCGCACCTGTCCAGACCGGCCCTGGGGCCCACCCAGCATCCTGTACAATGGGTACCGGGTCTTTCCCGGGGGTGAAGAGCGGCCGGGTCGTGATGCTGACCCCTCTCTCCCTTCTAGTGCCGTGGTCAAGCAAGAGTAGAGCTATATCTCTACTCCTCCTATGGGCCGCACCGCCTGTACAGAGCCTCAGTGCCTGTACAAGGGTGCACTTCTTATCTCACCTACACGCTGGAATAAACTCACTAAAACAACGCTTCAAACATCACTCTACACAGACTAAGCAATTTTATCTCCGAAATTATTAAGCTTTACAGAATTTTAACCTATAATTTTATTACTTAAATAATTTTAACTGATATTATAACAATGTTTAATTGTTATGGGACAAGGACACAATTAATCATACTTTCCCTTTGTATTCTTGAAATTATTTTAATCTGAAGATGCCTGCAATAGCGGGCGAAACATTTTGGAAAAAAAGAAGTGTAGTTAAAATAACTCTGAATATTGAAGTGCATTTCGTGGGTTATTTGTTTATTACTAACTTACATTACACCAATTAAGAAATTATAAACATTTTTCCTTTGTCAAATTACAAGTATGTTGGTCAGGTTATACTTTAGCATCTTATACCTTGTATATTAGAATACGACAAAATTTATGGCTTCATAAATAAAGTTTTATTCCTGTGTAACGTAATCTACAGAAGTGACAGGAAAGTAACACAAAGAGTTTCTAAATATTTCATCAGTTTTAGCAGTTCCACTATTCAGCACCACATGCGGTACATTAATGTAAGTATATCATACTGTACTGTTAAAGATCAATGTCAGCAGTCTAACCACATAGCGAACTGAACAAGTGTTGCTGTAAGTAGGAAACAGAACTGCGACGGTAGCAGAATTGTAAATTTAACTCACTGGAAATGGCACCAAACCGTACGGTGTTACAACATTTAAACGGTCGTGCCTAGTGGGGTATGAAATCGGCTAGGAACACTACAGTTTGTTGACACTACAGCAATAGTGCAACGTACAACAAGGTATGTTGCGGGCGGTCAAATACAGCAGGTCGCTATGCAGCATTGGTGATTGTGTATTTTTGCAATTTCGTATTATTTTTGACAAAACTGCTATACAACCCAGACAAAAAAAATTAATGATTCCTGGTTAAATGCTAATAATATTCATATTATTCTCGAGTGATATACTTGGATAATAAAATTATTAAAATAATGGTCCTTATTTCAGGAAATATTATTTTAATACTGTAATAAAAAACGAATGCGTGGTTAGCAATTAAAATAGATATGAATAATATTTCTGTTTACGTAACATCTAGAATATCATAGACCAAAGGTGGCTAAACAGTCGATATGTGATCTACCTGTCGTCGTGATCAGTTGTTTTGTGGATCGAAGACACGTATTTTTTCTAAAAATTATTATTTGCCGCCCCAGAAATATCACAGTCTCTCTGTTTGACAGCATTATTTTGATCAACCTACCTTTGCGAAGACGCTTTCAAAAAGGTTAGGATAACTAACTAAAAATAACGAAGCCCTCCTACACTGAAAATTTAAAATACTGCTTCCTTTTGTGTCTAAGTGAACATGAACATTCTTCAGTAAGTTATAGCAAGATATGCAGCGTCATACAGCAACATCGCAATAGAAAAATTAATAAAGAACACCTTGTAAGGTCGGTAAATTATTTCATTTCGAAAAGTCAAATTTTAATGAAAGAAACAGCTGTATTTTTGTACTTGTGATAATATTACTTTATATTACAATTCTTTGCGTATTTCACATATTTAAATATTATTTTCTACGCTGTATCACGAAACACATTCTGTCTGCAGAGCAGTTCAATGGGACTGAATGTCTGGCCACCTGTGTCATAGAGGGATTGGATAAATCAACAGGCAGTAAGTAACTTTCGACATAGAATTGGGTCCACAAGGGTAAAATAAATAAATAAATAAATAAATATCGTTTTGAAGTACCAAGAACATGAAAACTTCCTACTAGTAGGGAGTAGTGTGGCAGAACAACTTGTGAGAGTCTATGAGTTGAAGTTTAGTCAAGATATTACTGTGTTAGGGATATTTTTTAGATTATCACAATCTGACAGCACGTGTATACCGAGCTTGCGAAATTTCTGATACATTAGTTGTACTGCTGCGCAGTTCAGAGATCCTTAATACATTAACTGTGAAAAGTTACAGGCGGAGAGTGTGAGAGACGCGGCATTCGGGTGCGAATGGTTGGGAACTCCTATCCCAATTCAGAGATGCTTGAAGTTCATCATTGCTACAGCTAACAAGGAGTTCCACCTGACAGCGGGGAAGTTTGTTCCGGTGTCAAACATGACCATGATGAACGTATGTATCTAACATTATGATTACGCTACAACATGATAATGAATAATATAGTTTTATATAACACTGTACATGGAGGAAAAGAAATTATATCGATGATATAGTGTAAGAGGAACTATCCGTCTCTGAGTGACACTTACTCTGTCTGACATGTACGGCCCTCTCGTGCCACTGGGTAGGTTGAAGACTCATTCACCCGAAATATTAATCTCACACTTCGTACTAATGGATCGGTCAACATCCTACTTTAACTCAATTATTATACCAACCACTGCACTTACATAAAATTTATAAAATTTACACACTAAAACATTAAAACATTAAAAACGCTCCGAGATATTTCAGTCCTAGGACCATCATCAGGGAGCCTTGCTAAAGTCATATTATAAAAAGTCACTTAAATTTCTCTGTACCGGTTGCGTATTGTGGCAGCATGCCACGGCATGCAACATTGATAAAATTAATCAACAGGTTTTATTTGCTGTATATCACTCCTGTGGACAATAGTCATCCACACGAGCAGTACGTCGAAGGTGTCGTCCGGCTCCATTCCAGTTAGAAAAAAAACACAAACAAACAGCAATAGTTCGTTGCACTGCACAGTGAACACAATTCAGGGAGCAACGAATGGACTTCGATATTTAAGACTACGATTAACTGTGAGAAATCTGCAAAGGCAGAACAAAAACTGGTTAACCTGGCACACAAGACTACAAGTGACAGAAGGCCAGCACATCCCATATGACATACTTCAGATAAACAAAAAAGATCCTCACCTGTCAGAAGACACTGTAAATCCACAGGATAAGTTCGTCATATTGGAGACTATTCGACAACACGCACAACCCCGCTGAATTCTCCTATCATGGCCTCGTATACATTAAAATATTTGTGCTTGACTTTATTAATTAATGTTTTAATATATCCCCAGCACATCGTGTTGTCTTCCATAACAAAAATGGTTTAATATAGCCTTGTTTCTGTTTGGTAATTTCGTGCTTAAAATTTGATGAAATGAAAATTTAAATATTTATAGATGCAATTTAGTTATTAAGTTGTGCCTGGAAGATTAAGATCCCTAAGACTATATTAGTTAAGAAAATCATTTTCTTTTTCATGTAAGGGAATTCGTTTTTATTATACTGAATCTCGCTACTTAACACGGTACCAAATCTGTATTATAAATATAAAGTTGTATGTATTGTATATCGAGATTTAAATAATGCTTTGCATAAGGCTAGTCTTGTTAAACAAATGAGACTGACTTACATTAGTTTTGCAACTTTACGTACAGCATTTTCACTCTCTTTCACCGATATATGGTCTTTCCGAATCGAAGCGGTTTTTATATTTCTCGCTTTAGATTTTCCTTTTGAATGAATTGATAAAGGCGAAAAGTGTAAAAAGCCATTTCACCAAACGTTAATGATACAAGATGGAGGAAGAAAAATGGTGGCCGTGACCAACTGTGGTTCAGTTTCGTTTAACCACCGAAAGTGAAAGCGTAAACAGTCATGCCACTGCATGTTTCTCGATAGTAAAAAAATAGTGCTTCTTTTTGTTGTGAGGATTCTTTTTGTATCTTCTGTTTGAAATAAACTGCTATGCTTTTAAATGCAACAACGAAAATACCCCTTTCATGACAGATGTAACGAAATAACGAGTGTGCGTTTGAAATATGAAAGCTGAACACCAAGAAAACAAAGGACTAGTAAAATTTTACTACAGAAAATTCTGCAGGAAAAGAAATTTCCCTAACTCATAACAGAGAAAACAAAATTACAAAATAAAAACAATTCATACTACAAATTGTGCTGAGCTAATAACACAGAAAACCTAGGCGACATTTATGTGCTGCATTTGTTTTGGTTGAAACAATCACTTTCTTCCCTGCGTTACGTTCGTATTTCACGACTCTCAGTGCCAACAGAGGGACACAGACATACAAATTTACACATTTCAATAAAGGGACACGCACATTTTGTGTATGTGTGTTATGGCAAAATAATTTATTATTGTACGGGTAGGGGTTCCGTACTGAAAACTGTTTTATAATAATTCTCTCTTGAATGATCAGAAAATAATTTCCATAAATTAACGACATATAATTTTCCACTGTAACTGCAGTGTCTATTCAAATCATTATCACTGCCACGTCACCATGTCTGAGGACAGAAATGTTCTGCATACCGATTGCGTACAGCACATGCAGCTTTTGTATGGTTATTGCTGTCAATAAAAGCGACATTTATCATCCCTTCTGCTGTGTCCTTAACGTGTAGCAGCCAACTACCAGATGAGGTTTTCCTTCTTCCCACACTTCGATGTTGGCTATTCCGTCAAAGAAATGAGAGTCCGGCAGCGGAATTTTGCCTAAGCTCATTGTGTAGAATAAGAATGACTTTTGGTGGTAGAACTGTGTTTCAGCTTGCAATGCCACCAACTTTTCTCACACTTAGACTTTTAATTCCATTGCCCGAAATGAATTTTCTGACATATGTCTCGCACTCCACAGTAAATGCATATATTCAAATTCTTGTTTTCTTAATGGTCTCTTCAAAGAACACATTTTCAAAATATTTCTTCTGAGAAGGAGAATAACTGAGAAGAAGAGTAATATGAACCACACAAATCCTGTAGCAGGCGTATTAAGAATATTTATATACGGTGCTTCTTCGAATAAACATTTTTAAAACAACACTGCTTGTTTCAATATTCCATTAATAAAGAATAGATGTAGGGAAATTTGGCTAGTACCCACACTAGATAAAAGAAATTACTCTGTGGCCCTTCTGAGAGTAATAAAATTTATAACCACTTTTTCAAGACACTGAATGTGATTATGTTTTCAATCAATGACGTCGGTGCAATGTGGAATATCCAAACGTGACTCACAATATTGCAATAATTTTTTCCATTCCTCCATATTGACTAGAACCTCTAAAATCTTAGCACAGTATTTCAATACGGCAAATTAACTATTATTATTTATGATTTTATAATTTATATTAATAATAAATACTTCAAATAAAACCCACAATAAAATAAATTTGCGAAAGTATAAGTATTGAAGTTCTTAATATTTTGCAGACAGAACATATGTAATGTTCATTGTTGCAGATTAACCTATTAGAAAATGTGAGGCTGGATAGAGAAGCTGAAAATTAAACTCGTGATTGCGAAGAAAATTCTGAGGAAACAGAATTTAAAAATGGAAAAACTTATGAATTAACAGAAACGAAGATTGTCTGGGAACGGTGGGCTTGAGCCACCGAAGCTTATGTGTAAATGTATGCGAAAAGAAGAAAAAGAAGGGAAGATAACGGAGTGTATGAATTGTGGGCATCTGGGAATTTAATGTGTAGATAGCTCCAGTGGTAATTTAATGCAGTTTACCAAGTCTGCAAAGCACCAGAAAATGCAATTGATTACATTTTGCACATATAGCCGTGCAGCTACAAGTAGTTTTCTAATTTATCAACAAAGATTTAAGCGTGTTACGGTGGAAGAACATCTATATAAGTTGTCGGAAAGAAGTTCCACCATTCTTGTCCAAAGAGAAAACAGCTGCAGGATGATACAGGAACCATACTTATTGCAAATTTTTTTAATGCAAAAAAAGCTTTAACTAAGAAATTATTAACATTTTTTAATAATCACACAATAAAATTTTAAATTAATATAGAATACACTCCAATTCATTTGGAAAATATTTAGATTTTTAAAAACGAATTTTATAAAGAGAAAAATGATATAACATTCCCACAGACTTGCTGGAAAAATTTTCAGCTTTACTTTTCTTGCTATAATGACGTTCTCTAAGCATAGATATTTAGCCTCTTAAGATGCATGGGAGGAACTTGCGAATGATATTCTTGGGACATGGCCTAAAGTTTCAAGTTTAAAAAAGTATTCACCAGCAACCAAACAAGTATGAGTGACCTCTGACTTCAGACACACAGGAAGACATTTCTTATATAAGTATTCCGTTTTCTTACGCAGTGTTCTAATTTGTTAGCTCCACTTAAATTTTCTTCAGATATTTTTGTGTGGTTTCTGAATAAGTATATATCTTCACTTTCCCATCTTTATTATAAGTGCTTAATGGGCTATTGTGTAGATTCACATAATCCTGGTTTCCCCCACAAACAACCCTTGTTTTGTTTTCTATTTATTCATAAATCTTTTTAACTTAATTGGTTAAACAATCAGAAGAAAAACTAATACCTAAAATCACGAGGTCAGCTGGCGACACTTCCAAATATTGCATGGTGTTCAAAGTTGTAAAAAATATGTACGGAATTTAGTCAATCAATTTCATTAACTCTGGATGATTCGTTCGTGACGATGATTCAGGATGAACAATTAAAATCTCCGTCAGGTTTTTACATATTTGATTGTTATTGGTAGCCCATTTATGGAAGTAAAACCCTTCGATACTCTCTCATATAGCCCATTTTCTTCCTCGCATATACTTGTAAGAACCATAATATCTTCATTTCTAACACACAGGTAATCAATCCCTTTACAGTCCTGGTCGAGCCCATAGGGATATAAGAGTTTGGGGCTCCCAGAATTTCTAGACATTCGGCACATGAAGGTGGTAATGTTGTCAGCCTCACGCTCTGGCTGCCTGCACGTCCCAGGAGATATTCCTGGTGCTTATTCATGTTACAGGCTGGGTCGAAAGCAGGGCAATATTGAGGCTACAAGGAATAAGTCAATCCAATGACATCATCGACAATCGAACCCACGACCTTGAGACTTGTAGCGCAGTGCCTGAACCAACTGCACCACCGCGTACCATTCTATTTTAGCAAAATTATACGAACTGTCGAAAGCATGTTGGGAACACAACAGAAGGCCAAAGTTTATGTAAACTCCGCATTGAATCAGTAATACGGAGAAAGTGAAAGTGAAAATTCTGTACGTAAAGGCAAAAACCTTACACAACTAAGTACCGCTTATTTAAAACAGCCAACCATGTCCCACTTAAAATTTTAAATATCCATTATACCGTCCATACATCATCAAAAGTTACATTAAAGAATTGATAATATCTAAAGTACCGAGATTCAGCGTAATAATAAACAAAGCCTCTTACGCCAGAACTACATTACATTACATTACTAGTAAATTCATATGATTAGGCGGATGAATTATTGATATTACATCTAAAAGTACTTAAAGTTTCGTTTCAACATGTACAGGCGGACCCCCGTATCCACGGGTAATAGGTTCCAAAATCTACCGCTGCTATGTGAAACCGCGGACAGTACCGAACGCTATACGAGTATATATAATGTGATATTCGTGTAACATACACAAATACGGCGAAGTTTAATTGATATGTTACGAACAGTAAGACATTACCAACTTTAAATAAAATTATAATAAAGTGTAGTGTAAACTACATTGTACATTTACAGTGTACGTTCTCTCTCTCTCTCTCTCACACACACATGCGTATGAAACTAAGGGATTCTGACGTTTCAGACAAATCCTATAGCAATGAAAAAAATACATTATCTGTACTGTACAGCATCAAGTACATTTTCAAGGGGTGACGGAACAATAAAAATCATGCTTCCTATTAAAGCGCTAAATAAGGAATGAAAAAAGTGTTACTGTTACACATTTTACAATGAAAATCAATTTACGTACCTGTACATAATCTGTAATAAGAAAATTTTATTTGTTAGAAAAGTCTTAGCCTCTTGTGTATATTCACCGGCTTCTCCATTCTTCTTGTTGCTTTCTAAACACAAACACTGCGATAACGTGGCAACTAATTCTAACAGCGAGAATTCTAGAAACATAATGATGGCAAGTTTAAGGGTAAGCGTGGGTACGGGGACAAAGGAAGATCAGTCCAGTACAGGGCGTGTTTGGGCTGCTGGATTTCACCATGTTAGGGCCCGTTCTGGCTTGTCGAGCGTTTTGTGACTTATGAATCGTTTATTTCTTTAATTTTCCATATTTTTTCGGGCAGCAATAAACCTCGGATAACTAAAACCGCGGACACAGAATCCACGGATATGGGAGTCCGCCCGTATTATTACAGCGGTATAATTATAATAATATAATAATAAGTATAATAATAATTTTCATCATCATCATCGTCATCATCATCATCATCATCTATTTAAAGATAATGATTTAATATGGGATACAGTTGAAGAGGGCCACTGGAAATAGAGATGTACACATTCTTAGCCTAGCGCTTGATGGTATTGTGTGGTCAAGTACACGAAACCACTGTGCCTTGTACAGGAAGCTGGATAAGCCCATGGCCCGTCTATACAGGTAAGGAGAAGAGAAATGTTTCTTGCTTCTAACAAAATGCGTACTCCAGACGGTCCCAACTGCACAATCGATAGGGGGAATGATAGACGAATTCCGAATTTGTGTATGAAAAAAACGGCCTGTATTAGGGCACTACACGAGCATCAGAGTGCAAAGAATGCACGAACAATGAAATACGTTAACCGGCCACGTTAGGAGTTACGAATCAATCTCTGGAATTCCGACACACATAACGTAAATACAGACCGCTAAATGCACGACGTCCATAGATGTTTGTTTAACAGTCGTTTCTTTTTCACCTACTGCATAAAAGAATACATACACTCGAAAATGAAAGGAGGTTAAGGATATTTAACTGTGTAGTTAATGGCTGCATGTTAATTGTACTTTCAAATTACTGAAACTGTAATATGAAGAACTGTCAGGTTTATTTTATCCATCACTGTTCAATCCAAAATTATGGTTATAACACTATTGATGGATGTCACGAATTTCATTTCCAAAATTTATATTTATTCCTTTTTTCTGAATATCAAAAGGCCGCGTATTTACAGACAAATATTATACAAAAACACGGATGTAGGCAATGGTCTCAAGGAGCCAAATGCCAATTTAACGCAATACGCATTTCTTCTTTATCCTATTCACCACGCTTGCCATTCCAAACTACCATTACTTTTCGCCGGACAAGCGTGTACCCCGACTCTCGCACCACGCCATATATACCAGGATATTGACAATTAAAAGTTGTCGCTCGGTCTCTTTCGGGCTCGGGAATATTTGTGCTGTGTGCCATATCTTGGATAGTAATAAGATAAGCAGATATTGGATTCGTTCGTTCACACATCTGTCCCTAACTTACGCGTCTCTCGCCAGGGCTTTTACCTTGCCTGTCGCCCACGTCCAAGTGACATTCCCTGAACGGGCTACTGTACTCGTGCATCTGAAACACAGTACAGTTATTTCCTCACAATATGGGATGTCCAGTATGTTCATCGAGTTGTCCCAGAAGCCTGCCGCCATGGTTTTCGAGCACCAATTGTCCTTTCGTAGGTCAGTAGGAGGTCACCGAAAATTTAAATGTCTGCTGATGACGTGGATGTGCAGGCTTCTGTCTAAAGTGGTGCATATGGTTCTGCCCAACACAACTCATGTTGTACACGGCTTACAATTAAATATAAATTCATCAACTTAATCTCGGTACATAACTACAGTTGACAGGGTGAAATACAGACCGCATTGATATCAACAAAACATACAGACTTTAAGTAGGTCTTCTATACGGCAAATTTTTATTGAAATGTGAAGAACGTAGACATGATGCGCTAAGGAATTAAACATTGCGTATCATATTCTTTATCCATTGTGTTGGAATACAAATACCCAGTTTCATGACATTCAGTTTGCAATTACGAGGGACGCCACGCACAAACAAAGGATGGATATGAGAACACAATAAAAGAGTTTTCCTTATAGGTTTAGATCAGTGTGCTAAGTGTAGTTTTCGACATTATAAAGAGAAAATAATGATTCTGAATTTAATTCCATTTCCACAAGACCCTTGAGATATTACGTATAAAATGCGCATGTCGCCAACGCAGTATTTGTCTGTCGCAGATAATGCAAGAGACGCTGTCCTTCTTCATGTTTCTGCTTCAAGTGAAAGACAAGAAAGAGAATATGCAACTATAGCAATAAGGAAGACAACGGAGCACTACATTTTAACTCACTGTAATGTCTGCGGTCCTGTCTTGTGCTTTTATAATGTACAGCACCTAGCAGTGCAAGTTAAATAACACATATCGCAACACACATTATTAGTGTAATATTACATTTACAATACATCTGTTAGCGGAATATGAAACCGAAACTAAAACTGCCCATGCCCTTCATGTCACTCCTTCCTTTCTGTCCATAAAAACATATTTTCTTACGATATTCAGTAGATGAAAGCCTCTGTTTAATCATAGTTCAACTCCAAATGCCACACGAAGCTTTCGACTACCTCTATACACGAAAAACGAGAAATAGGTAAACCAGCCTTAATTTAAGTAATGCTTATATTTAATGACGTGACAATACGTCAGGGCTACACCCTTCATCAATTGTAATACAGAACGAAATTCTGAAGGAACTGTAACTGAAAAGTCGCGGAGTAATAAATTTTGTGACTAATATGTGAAAGGTAAAGATTTAAATAGATTAATTGCAATAGTAGACTCATAATGTCCTGCTATTAATGATACGTTATATCATATTGCTGAAATAATAGCTACGTTAAAACACCTCACGCTGCAATGGAAGTCATAAAAGGCCGTTGTGGTCCGTAATCTTAGACAATATGAGAACGTTTGCAACTAATCTAAATGTAAATAAAATAAAATATTATGCCCTTCTACGTGGCTAGCAAACATCGTCTCAAAATTTCAGTTCTAACGCACAAGTGGCAATTCGTTATGCCAATTGCTTCAGAATATTTCCAGCCAGAAGTTGAAATATTCAACAACAAAAATTGTGTCACTTAAAAGGAGAACTTAGATAGTCCAATACGTGTAGGGGAAATTTGTTTGAACCCGTAATTTCAAGCATATACAGTACTTCGACACGACAAATTCCATTTACAAGTCCACAGTTCTAGCGGCACATCAACCAGCAGGTTGAAAATCCCTGGAACAGAACTGCAATGGCCGGTGAGCCCAACGATCAAAACATCATGAAAATGGGTTGGTGGAGCGGGGTATGTTTTGTGAGATAACTTTATACATTTTCACATATCGGATGTACAAGTAGGGAAGTGGTCATTATCGCGCTTCAAGGGAAACATATCTGGCATCCATCGAACAGGAGAAATGATGGTTCCTGAGAATAATTCGGTCAAGCTGTGAAACTTACAGCTACAGACACGCTTATCATTACTTCAAATGTCGTGTGTAATTAACGTAATTGAGTACCATTAGCATGTGTTATGTTCATATAAAACTGCATACTCATAAAATGTCGTATGATATAAACACCTAATTCAAATCACTGTAGAAGGACGCTGAATCGACACATTTGATGTATTACGATGCCTACAACTGCATATCCAAACACAGAATCACACTCACGTTCAGTCCTGCTCGTGCGCTCTAATACCGACTAACACATCCCATCTCAAAACATTCTTAAATTCTATATCTGCATTAATGTACATTAGGTTACGAACTATAAGCCATGAAATAGCACGCTGTCTGGCAAAAAAAGACACATAGGAAATTTGAAGGCATTCTTTTGCCTTATAGTAACTATTTCATGACATTTATCCCCACATACGCACAACAATATGAATACAGTAGTTTCAGAAATATACCATATTCCACATTTTGTTATACATTGGCCATCATTAGGGAGGTGGTTATCAAAGAGAAGGATAGTGGCTAATTACGTTACATATATGAATGTTACAATTGTGCTATTTTTGGCATAAGTATTGTGAATACTTACCAAATTTTAATATGGTAAATATAATCTAAAAATTTTGGATTTTGTAAGCAACGTACTTTACAAGATGTCATAAGGAACAAAAGAGGTGAGTGGATGTCCTTATCCATTCTGATCCATGGTCCTTATTGATAATGACAGTCATGTAACAAATATCTTTACTTGACCGGAAGAATTTAATGAAACGTCAAAATAATTTGGAACTACAAATATTTTATATTACTCACCATCGCTGCCCTAAATATTGATCGAATTTTGAATTAAAAAGATTCTAAACAATGGAAACGCCTTTGGCCATATATCGCACTGAGCATATAAAAATCATATTCACACACACACACACACACACACACACGCACCACGCACGCACGCACTCACGCGCACGCACACACACACACACACACACACACGGACACACATATATATATATTTGAATCGGGTCAATAGAGGTAACAAATTATGAAGCTTTCATTATGTCCTTTTCACCGGTTAACTATTGACTTCTCTCTCAAATATCCAAACAATTTTCTGACTACGCCCATTTCACCAAATCCTACAACATGACCAGCTCCTTAAAATTCTGGTGCTGAACTATTCCTATTCTGCGTCACCGGGTAGAGGGTTGGATTTCCACAGAATGCAACATATGAACTTTATATTTTCCGTGTCCCTGCATTAAGGAAACTTTTCCACTTACGTAGTAAAACAACAAATCCACCTTGATAAAACATTTTTTTTTTATATTAGTGTTACATCAATCTCGTTATGCTTTATCTACATTCTTGTCAAATACCCTGATGATGTGATGTATCCACCGAAGAAAAGACTCTGATCGGACGTATTTCAGATGTTGTCCGGTCAGGGAGTGGATCCGACTTCGTTGCTTAGAAGGAGTGAGAGAGTGTGATGGCTAGACAGTGTAACTTTCATAGACTTCAGATGATAGTCTTTACCAATAATTAGTAGCTTCACAAGAAAGAGGAGAGTAATTTGGCACCACTGCTGCCGCCGGACTCGCTAGAAGATGTTGGGACGTCTTGCCCCAGAGACTGCTTTATTGAGAGTGACTGCGTAATGCAACGTAAGGCTTCAAGAAAGTACAAATGATTCACCATCAACTGACGGGTCCCACGAACGCTAGTCGCCCTAAGTACTTAACCTTGTATCCCAGGGCGCTCTGCGATCGCGACGGGCTTGTGTATGTACAGAATTCTTAGAACAATTCTCGTGACCAGTGTGCAATGAGTTCTGCAGTTACACGAGTAGCAATAAACACACATAGCAATACACATCAATAAAATGATTACGATATAACAGTAATACAGTGCATGCTGTCATAACTACACGACATCTCCGCCGTTAATTTACAGTTCATTTCACACTTTAAGTGGGCTCGCATTCTGTTTTGCTGTGTATTTAATAATATGATCTGGCTGCAAGGAGCTTTGATCGTTTGGGGTCTTCTGTTGTCACCCGAGGATTACCTTGTCAGGGAATGGTTTCAGGGGTTACAGCTAGACTCTCGCTGGTAGCATTGTTTTTTTGCGTTGACGGTGCTATACTGATTGGTCAGCTCTGGCGGTGGTAGTATTTTACCTACCACCTCGGGTTCGATCCTTGTACGAGGGGTGTTGACGCAATGTTTCCTTAAATACATATACAATTTACACACTATAGAAATCATAATACACTTGCAATGACGAAAGCCACGACAGAATTAGTTGTGGTGATTAAGCACCTGATGATTTCTTTTCGGTCCAGTTCTTTGAGTTGATTTGTTTGCTAAAGGTAACACAATCACTTATCCTAACACGTTATCACGGACGTATATTTGCACTTCACAAATTCTGTGCAACAAATGAACGGAATCTTTACTCATTGTGAATGGAAGAGACATATCTGGAGGGAAGGATGGAATGCTACACATGAGGACATCTATTATCAGGTGAGGTGGCACTTTGGGTGTGAGGGATCCCCTGTTGCGCACTAACTATGCTGTTGATTACAATATTCAAAATAACGTTGTATTGAATTCAACCCGTCTAGAACCCTCGCTGTGTGATTTTCTATCATGTGTGTCTGGCTAGTTATCGGCCCGAGTGAAATGTAAAAAATGGTTTACCAGTCAGTGATGTGCTAAGCAGCTGTTCCTAAATTTTCATAATAAATGCCAGCTGATTCATCGATTCTTTCCATACCACACCTTATGTCACGGTGGCCGGACAGTACAGCCACCTCAAACAGTATCCACAACACCAAGACAACATGGTGGAGTGCCATCTGTAACAAAAATGGACGTAGTGCTTACGTTCTCCCGACAGTCTCCCCCACTTCAGTAGAAGGGTTTTAAAATGTTCACATGCACCTTTATCAGCTTACGTCCCTCCCTAATTGTAGCATTCACCTTATTCATTTCTACCACTTCATAAGTTCTTATTTATTTGGAGCTCAATTTTCGAGATCTACCCCGACGCACTCTTTCCTCGTAAAGTAGAACTTTATCTCCCACTTCATTCTTCATCACTTCGGTTCCCTTATCGTAGTAGTCTTTGTTTCGAACCTTACTAGCTATCACGTCCCCGCTCCAAAATTCCGTCTCCCAGCAAGTTAGTTGGAAACGGAAGGGAATATGTAAAGATCCCTCCAAAATTTCAGTCTCTATGCTCCTATGTGTTGCAATTACTGAGCCTTCTATACTCTTCACTCCTACCCTGTCTCTAGCTTCGAACTCCTCTTTGCTGTTGTTGTTAATCAAGTATAAAACGTAGAATTACACAAATAATTTTAAAAAGCCATATTTAAATGTTGGTAAAAGTTTTTTACACCGTTATTTCAGGTACATGTAAAGAGTAGAAGAAAATAATTTTGCATTTGTTAGCGAAAGCTTCTGTTACTGCGAAAATATACGCAGTATGTTCCATTCAGTAGTGTGTATCGCAGCCCGAAAAGGATTGGGTTCATTAAACCTGCGGTACATTTAAGCAACCGATTGATGCAAGCAAAGTTTATAATACATTGTTATATTACACTTTTAAATGTGACAGTTAGCGACCGTCGAAAATTTCCCACCCTAAACGCGGCAGAGTAGAGAAGAATTTCCGAAGCGTGAATCACGTTACTATCTGCTAAAAAATATTAAAATTTCGTCACTACCCAGTTCAAATAAGGTACTCATTGCTTAAATCAGAAGAGATGTTTATAATGATGCCCCTCTGCCTACAGGCAGGCTTCACAGATCGTTAATTAATTATAATATATTCGACTAACACTTCCTGGAAAATGAAAATGTGACTATCAAATTCATGACTTAAAATTTATCGTTATTCATGACTGGCAATTCGAAATGACACAAGTTCAAATATCAAGAAAAGGGGGGATACTGATCAATTAAATTTTGTCAAATATCTTCTGTATTATCAGCAACGACCAAATAGTCTTATGTGTTGTAAGACTGTCATGTGTGAATAACAAGTAAGCTTTCGTTTATCAGTTGATGGAAAAGTGCACAAATATCAGCTTTTCAAAAGGTCAGTTTTGGACACTTTCATTAGAAAACAAAATCCCGTTTATTGTTTCATATCGACCTGCCACCCGCTTCCAGCTTGAATTTCATGGACAGCGTACTGTTGTACCTGACGTGGATTTCGCGAACTCCACTGGTTACTGATATGACTGTTGATACACCGCCTAAATGCTGCCAAGCTTCTTCACTGGAGATAACAGTCCTACTGTAACACTTTCACTATGCACTTATCTTGACAGAAAATTGCAGACGAAAATCCAAGCGCCACTATGCATACCTTTCTGTTATATTCGTTAGTTGAGTCAACGTATGTGAAGAACTCCGTCAATTATCAAAAAATCTTAGGTTTCGAAGCTCTCTTTCTAGATTTGTAAGAACTACTCAATAACCAAACCCTCACAATATCAGCCAGCTTTATCATTAATACGATATCTCTCCAAGTCTGGCACTACCAGTAACTAAAATATTGATTTTTCTACCCACTCACATCACAGTTCGTAAACTTTTACACAATGCATTTCTTTTCTGTTTTGTTATTATTAAAAACGTTTTAAATTTGTTCAGAAAATATTCACAACCGATCCAAAATTAACAGCCTAAATGATACGTATTCCTATAGAATCTTAAATTGTTAGTTTAAACAAGAAAGTGATCTGCAAATTCCGCATTCTCAAATGTACGTAAAACTACACATTTCACAAATTATGTCAGGGCATCCCCACCTTCAGTGAGGTTTGTAGGTTCTCCTAATATTACACATGTGATCGTAACACTTTTTTTCGAATCTTATGTCAAGGCTGGTCTTTAACCCTTCGTAATTCATAAGTTATATCAATGATCGACTCTCTGTTAACTTTAAACATTACAAGTTCTCTTATTGAGCCTATGTTCTTTAGAAGGCAATATAGCGACGGAACAATGAAAGAACTGCACGGTTATGTTTCAGTGACTTCAGACATTTTCTTTCATTTGTCATCCTCAATCGCTACAAACTTCTAAAATTTTATGTTCTCTAGAAGGCAGCATAAGCAGCACAGCAGCAAAAGAAATGAATGGATCAGATTCAATACTTGATCTGCTGCATTCTGATATGTAATATATTAAAATAAATTTCGACCTATTTTGTCAATGTCTTTTTCCATTATTTTACATATTCGTTGGTGGGAAGGGTGTTGCTTTTTTGCGAAGGTAAACCTGCAAGAAATTGGTACCAATTTATCTCTCTGAGTTGAACATCTCTTTAACATAATTGTCCGAAAGGGATGAAATTTGATTGCAGCACCTCTCACGGTTAGCAGCATTGACTGTATGTTAAGTAGAACATAAAATTGTGTAATTTGTCATGTGCTTCAGAATACCATTCAGTGTCAAAAGTTCTGGTGACAAAAGTTCTGAAGATTCAGAAGAAGTTACGAGATCGACGACTAGTCACTTGAGTAAAGAGAGAGAGAGGCGATGCACTGTAACGTAACGCTGTAAGGCGTTCGCTTTATGTCTTTACCCTTCCGGCTATCGTAACAATCTGATAACACGTGACTTCAGGTGTCAGTTGCAATGTAAATAATGTAATCGCTCTTCTGGGTTGTTACACAGCGTTGATTTGTAGTTAGATACCACGTATGTGTACAGCCTATCAGTCCCATATTCTTTTTTGAATGCTCCGCTCTTGAAGACGGGACCTACAGGCTGTTCCGAAATTTTTGAAAATAATACCAATCAATGCAGGCGAATATTCTAGGAGAGCAAAGATCTCAGACTTATGCCGCTTCTCTCGAAGATCGCTTTTTGGGCACAAAAAATCAGTCATCTTGAAACATATATTGCGGTGTCTATTTCTGTCACCACACAAACAAACATCACCATGTAGAAATGTAACGCTCAGTGTACACTGACAGGTTGCGAAATGAATGGAGATATAAATGTAAATGTACGGCGACTGCTACAGTGCGCTGTTCACACTGTTGCACAGACACTGCATTAGGCGAATTCTTTCATCTGCAATGTGGGTTCCAGTTCCAAACTCACCAAACGGTTTTAACAAATAAAACATAAAAATAGGGAAAAAAAAACAAAAAGCCAAGAAGATAAAACAGTATTCTTTTATATACGACAAATAAAAAAGATAGAATAGCCCAAACCTGTAATTCTTATCTTCTCAGTGCATAAACTCTTTTGACGTATATAAACCCAACGTTCAGATCACACCTACGCAGAAGTGCGGTAGGTGACAGTGAGAGACGTTTGCAGCTCTTTATACAGCATCATGTTAGCTATAATTTGTGGAAGACGTGTTTGTTTAGGAATGTCATGTTTGCAGGGTTTTGCACTTCCAAACACAGACCGAAATCTCAAGCGTCGTTTCTACTCACCGTACTGCAGTAATAACGTCCCTAACAGTGTAGCCGCATGTCTCCATTGCACGTCACAAACTGAACTGTTTACAGTCTATGTCACGATGCTTCAAGTGTCTCTTCTATCACATAAAAGTATATTGTCATGTTCTGCTCATCCGGTCTATCTGATTCCTCGATGCTGATAATGGACACTCTCCATGCATAAAAAGCTTCATTAAGTTATTTTTACACACTGACACTTATGTAGTAACACAAAATTCACCAAAAATTTCACCAAACAAACCCAAAATTTCGAGAAGGAGGTCTGGGCCGCGCGGTAAAACAGAGAGTTTGTTCATTATTAGCACAGCCCCAGTTTCAATACCAGTACCAGTAAACTATCCTTTTATTTTTGACTGAAGAATATGAGAATAAATCGTGTGCAATTCGGTAGCCCAAATTTTTATCGTACGAGAAAATCCTGACGGCTAAAATAAGAACTTAATTTCATCAAAATCGCGTTTCCTCACGCGTCTTCCAACACAACCGGCGTGTATGAGTTTTCAACAAGTTCCAAAATATTCTTATCTAACAGAGTTCAACATTTTAAATTCTCTAAGGAGAAAGAGTTTTAGAGAAAAATCATACAATACAGAAAAGTAGATAAGGGGCGGAGAGCATGCTTTGTAATGCTAGGGAGAAATTCTCTCTAAAATTGACATGAATGGTCAGTATTTCGTAAGAAAAAGCTAAAAATTATCGAAATCTCATAAAGTACAAATAAAATAAATGAAATTACATTTTCAGTAGGAGTATGTAGCTGTTACACATTAGGCTTTTTAAAAAAGTTGCGAATATCAACTATTATTATCATCCTATTATTCTGTCTGTCTCTCTGTCTGTGCGCATAACGCAACTCGGCTAACACTGGACGGATTTACATGAAATTTGGTATTTGAGGATCTTTTGTAAACCTCTTAAGAAGATTCAAGTTTAACTGAACTTTGAGAAGAATAACGAGTAATTTACATTTATATGCATTTATTATGGTATCTCGGCAAATTTTTTTAATTTTGCAGTATTTCCCATTCACGGAATGTAAAAAAATTCAGTATTAATCATCTTATTTTTATTCGGTAAAATTTTTCAAACACTCTAAATTAATTAGTGGCACTGTGAGTATTTTTTTCCCTCTACGAAATTTTAAATATCTTGGCACAAACTTATGGCGTTCAGTGGCTGCTCCCAATTATCCAGAAGCAAATGAACGATTCTACAATACCAACTTTCGTGTCTTATTAATAATGCAATTTAACAAATTATCGATCACTCAAACTTTCGTATCTGATTAATAATGCAATTTAACAAAGTATCGACCACTCCAACTTTCGTATCTTATTAATAATGCAATTTAACCAAATACCGATCAGTCTCTCACCACAAAATATAGTAGCATGGTGTTCAGGAGCTCAGTGTCATGCAGAATCTGCTGACTATCGGAGATAGTGAGAAAGTGACAAATACTAAAAAACGTGAATTGTCCAAAGCATCGAGCAGTATTTTAAACGCTGTGTTACATCTCATTCAGGTACGTTATTTCAACATGAATAGAAAAGAACCAAAACTAAAGGGACTCTCGGAGAGTCGTTTCGGTTCGATGATTTTTTTCTTCAGAATGGCGGGAATTCCGTTAATGATGAAGAACGTATCGACTATATATGCTGTGTACATGATAACGGTAATTACATGTAGTTTTAGTACATTTATAGGCATGTTCCTGGATGCATACATACACAGGGACGATTTGGGGCGCGCCATGACGACAGTGCGTATGTTGCTGCCAGCCACGAATGTCATGTGGATATTTCCTTACTGCAGGTAAGTAACATCGATAGCTGTCACTTCTGCAGATTAAAAAATGCGATAAATATTTATCCCAAACATATTTCAGAGGTTGTGACTTGAACGGAACGACTTCTAATCCGCATACCCATCATTTAATTTTAATCTAAGTGCACCAAATAATAAAGATTTTAATTTTTTATGTATGAAGTAAAACATATACATACACCGTGTTGTTTAACTGACACGCCATCTACGACATTCTGCATAAATACGTCAGTGTAGAATATGCACTAGAGATAAAACTGTAAAGTTAGTACAAAATAGATTGTGTAATAAGACAGCGACGTTCTGGAACAGCACATGTGTTGTTCAAACGCTAGAATTTGGCATCAGTGGCAAAATTACTTGCCCATTGAAAGTATAGAAACTTTTATCATCGAAAAATTAATGACCTCCAAACCAAAGACGACATTATATATCCTGGTTTCAGAATTTTATTTGCAAATAATTTCATTGTTCATAAAACCACAACACGCGATCCAAAGGTTCCTGCTGTCCTTTGACTGCTTTTCAAAATGAAATGTACCTGAGATAACGGTCTGGGTTCTTTGTCTCAGATTTCGACAACAAATTATTGAACGTGCGGTGGACCTAACAGACAGCTTCACGTGGGAAGATCTGCCGAACAGAGACGCTGACACCGGACGGTTAACAGCGTCAGGATGGATCCCGCTTATCAGCAAGTACGCTGGGCGTACAGCTTTTTCTGCCCTGTCTCTTCATTTCTGCCAATCGACAGTACGCATCGTGACAAATCACGAAACTCTGCTCCCTGCGTGGTATCCTTTCGACTGGACTATTTCACCGTTCTATGAACTGGTTAACATCTCACAGGTAACAATTTATAAGATAGAATCTGCTCTATCTCTTCTTCTAATATTCTTAATTTTAAGGACTGACTTACATGACTTACTTCCTTTTCCCTTCTTTCTTTCTTTCTTTTTCTTTCTTTGTTTCTTTCGTTCTGTCTTATTTCCTTCATTAATTTTCCAAGAAGCTGTGGGACTACAGAGCGTTGGTCGTTCGGCCAACGAAGATAGAATGGAAAATATTTTCAGTTAGACCTTCTTGGTCTAATCGCGAATCTGGGCTGAAATTTCTCAACCGAGCCGAGGGAAAGAAGGCTACTTTCGGGATATCTGGTTTTTCGACGGCACCCAGTTAATACCAATAAATAGGACTATCTAATTACAAACTGTTTGATTGAAGGTTTCTGTTAATGCGTGGCTAAATATGGCGTAATAATAAACAAGGGTAATTATTACTAAAAGCTCGAGACAGATGTCAGTAAAGCAATCAGTTTACACATCAATGCCAAGCTTAAAATTAACGATAATCTCGGCCACAAAACACACAGTACCCACTCTCCTCATTCTCACAGTTTTTTAACTCCTCCACCAATTTTAAAACCCCGTTCCCCAACCACCACACTTTTACATCAAGCCACACCCACACAGACACATATAAAGAAAGGGACGAAAATTGTATTAGAAGTAATATATCTGCAGGATAATAGTGCATTTTGATTTATTATATTCAACTGATAATTATCATGCGCTAGGCAGATTATTTTACGTTCAGCGCGTCAATTATATTTCTTTATTTTTTTCTGTGGCGCTTCGGACTTTTTTGGACATAGCCTCATATCACGGATCTTCGAGGTCACAGTCAGACAAATCACAATCATTAGGACTCCTCCGAACGAGAGATCATCCCGACGCAGAAACCTCTGCCTAACAACATACAACACTCACAAGAGAGAGGAAGGGATATACTCGTTTGGATTCGAACCCACAATCCCAAGCAAACAACCGGTGGCATTCCCACGTCTTACAGCGCCCGACCACCGGGATCAGAATGTTATTTATACAGTAAATCGATCTGGCGATTCGCACATTAGGTAGTTACTTTAGCAACATAATTCAGTACAAGACTGGGAAAAGAGATTAACAATTCTAACAATTAAATGAGAGGACAGGAAGAAAAATTGTATGTTCCACGCAATACGTCTGGTAATAGGAGATATTATATGTGTTTTAATCTTTGACAAATCGCTTCCCACAATAATCTGTTTCCTAAGTATTTCTCCATTTCATATATCCACCGCCGATTCCATGCTGTATTTTCACGTATCCACATCGGGTTACCAGCTTTTTCACCGACGAATTTAGTGTGAAAGTATTCAGATAAAACGGATATACAACTGTTTTCATTTCGAATCTGTAAAGTCGTTCATTCATTACAAGCAAAACATAATGCCGTTTTCAATTTGATGTGTGTGTAAATTACATGAACGAAAGATACAACTTGAAAAAGAAGAATGTTTAGTCAAACTTGTGTTTTCACATGGTCATTAGTGTAGGCTGGAATTGTTTACGTTAGAATTATTTAATGGCTTCAAAGTAACGTAAATTTCTGTTTTAATGTTCACTTCCTTTCAGTGTTTCACATCACTGCTATCACTGGGTATATTATGTGGATACATGTCTCTGGTTACCACTCTGATCGCCGTGGCCTGTTCTCAGTTCGATAAACTAACAGCAGCCATACTGGATATCAGACAGCAACATATCACGCCTCAACTCGGAAAAGAAAATGAAAACGTTCCTACAATTACAAACCGTGACTTTCAAGCTAAGTTAAATAAGTGCATTCGACACCATCAGGATACAATGGCGTAAGTTAAAAAAAATACATAACACAATTAAAACAACAGATGAAAAGAGGTACTTACTGTACTGTCTCTACTAAAAATTACAAAAGAATAAAACAAAAATAATTACGAAAACAGCAGCTCTAAACTTTATTCATATACATAAAACACATATAGCTGGTCACCTGAAACAAAAAGAGAAAAGTCCTCTAACAAATAACATGCTTAATATTTACTAAGTACCTGTCCCTTTAATCCACAGGTTTATGCAGCACCTGGAAGATGCACTGAATGTCTCTCTGTGTGGCCATTTTCTGATTTTATTGGTTGCAATGTGCTTCGCTGCATTTTCTGTAGTTACGGTAGGGTACAAAAATGTTTGCATTTTTTAACATTAGAAGACAATTACTGCTGAAATGTTGCGCTCTTTAGTAAGCAGATGTGCACAACATTCTGCGTAGGTAGGTAACGTATCTATAATTATGTGTGTTTATATATATATATATATATATGAAGCAACGGAATGTACATTTTTATATCATGTAGCACTACCAATATGTCACAAGCCGGTTTATATAAAGGACTTAGAATATCCGATACTGGATTCAGAAGGCAGACAAACTACCTTCTCTCTCATTGCAGACTGTTCCATTGCGCCGAACATATGACATATCACGTGACATGTTTCACCTAAAGGTCTGTTACAGCACTAATTCAGACACGATAGCAGTAGGTGTTTGTCAAGTACGTCGGTCTATTAATGTCTCCAAATACCCACTGTTAATGAAACTGATATCTCTTTAAAGCGGACACTGAAGAAAGCAATTAATTCTTTCGTAAACAAATTCGAAAAATTTAATGGTACAAATTATAGCAATTACATAGATCGAAAAAAACAGCTGAACATAATAAGTCCGAGTCCCTTCCGGCTGACACTGAATTTTTAAATTTGTGACGTTGAACCATGAGAAATACTTGTACACATATGTGCGAAACAAAGACGGCGTAACAAGTGTAGCATCCATATCCGGAGATGTACGACAATTTGCTTTAATTTCTTGCAATTTTTTATGTTGTAACAAATTCGTGGATTGTTTACTTCGATGAGGCTGATGACCTGTTATTAGTTGGAAACCAGAGTGATGTCCGTACTTTGCAGTGAACTGTTCAGAAATGAAATGCATATCCTTGTTAGACTGGGTGAACTAAGATACAGCTTGAAACAAATGCCGTTCCTGAGATCATATTTGTTTTGTGTGGAAAGATCTCTGTATATATAAGCCACGAGGCAGCACTGTTAGTAGTGGCAACACCCATACATTTTCCTAATACACAGAGTTTTAGGAATTTTTACGTGGATTTTGCTTAAAAAACCTCATACTTAATTTTTTGTGTTCAAATAGTATCTGTTAAAAGTACTTTAATTCTAACTATTACAGCATAATTAATCTGTATTTTAACTAATAATAATAATAAATGACACAACACCCCTAATTTCGCCATGGCGTCGTCTATGGTCCTCCACCATCCATCTCAATTCTTAGCCTTCATACAGCAATATATAACACTCGCTTTTACATGTCAATAAAACTTAACAAGCCGTCTAACTTTGGGCCTCCTACTCTTCTTTTGCCATTTGGATTATAATTCAGAATTCTCTTTGCCTTTCACTGTCACTACTGCTAATCCTATGCACTGCCCCATCATACTGTCTGTCTTTATTACTACTGTAATGAGTGGATCTATAAAGAATTCATACAGCTCCTTATTACATAGCATATGACAATTCAACAATTTAATTTTAACAGACAAATTCCCCTATACATTAAAATGTCTGTCTGGTGGTTCTTTCGACTCTCAGGAAGGTGCAAAACTGGGAAGGAATCTACTTATTTCATTTCAGATAATATGCATGTAGATGAATATAGGCTACAATTTAGAGTGAGTTATTACTCAGCATCAGTTACTGAATATTTAGACAATAACATAAATTGTAACTGACTGCACAGAGATGACGTGACACTGTACCGACAGCAGGCCCTACAGCCGAAAAATCAGCTTCTCAAAAGAAAGTCCACCTATAGAAACCTTACCACTAATGGTATCATAAGCACAGAATAAAATAAACTAGTTAATTCAAGGTCACAAAAGAAAGTAATAACTAATAAGAGGGAAAAAATAAGAACTGTATAATTCAGTGTCACGTGAAGTAAGCGAGAAATTTCTTGACAAATTTAAGTGAGGTTATTAACCGCTTAGTTTTAAGAGAAGTTATCATTCCTAAAATGTTATGAAGTTTATATATCTTTGATGCATGGAGTTATTCTATTACGCCTTCTATGGACTGCTGTATGGGGAACTGTAAAGCCGTCACACTGTCATTCTGATACATTTGTTAGCCCAAGATTTATATTTTAAAAAAACTTGAGTTTTTATTGGACTCTAACTTCCAAAACATTCAAACTTCTCTGGATTGGAAATACGCCATCGCCGTTAACGCCGTCCAGTTTTTTGAGTTGGAATTACTTTCATAGAAATGTGTAATTCTTGTAATGTATACTCACCGTTCCGATCGCGGGACAAGCATACTAGTGCAGTAGTTCCTCACAGTTGACATGATTTATGATCACGTGTTAGATTAAACGTCCATTTGCACAGACACAAAATTCAATCGCAATATTATTGGAAAACGCCAACGGGGAGAGGAAGACACGCAGTGAACTCACAACAAAAGTATAAAAACAGAATGTTTGTGTAAGCTACTCCGGTTCAAGTTTCACTAAATTTACCTCAGTATATTTTGAAGAGAGTAAGAAATGGAAGTCACGCAAAGTTATCCGATGACCATCTGAAACTTTAGCAAAGGAACAGGGCTTTCCTGAACAGATTTTAGTTTATGGGGCACAAAGGGCCTGTTAAATAAGACCTAGGTGCACCGGAACCCTAAGGGCTCGAAACCTAATTTTATTCAGTCAATTAATGAATTAAGCAAAGTGAAGTTGGTAGTTGGTGATAGATTTGAAACTATTTTCCGAAGAAATAGGGAATCAGTTGGCGTGTTACTTTAAATAATTAGACATATTTCAGATTTTGTTACATTACTTGTCCGAAGATAGCATTGTCGTCTGTGACTTGTCTGACAATGTCTTTTTTTTTACACATTATCTCACAAAGGCACGATTTCGAGAAAAGTTATTCAACATTATATGTGTGGTTGGTTTCCGCTAAAACATTCCGAAACATTAATTGTAAAAAGAAGAAGAAGAAGAAGTAGTAGAAGAAGAAGAAGAGGAAGAAGAAAGACATTTATATAAAAGTAAAAATTATTCTTGTTCAATTCTTTTTATTCTTGTCAGATTTTAATTAAAATTGAATTTTCTCAACATATTTTCAAAATATACTAATAGTGAATTTAAAACATCTATCAATGTGATCCGAATTGTTCCACGCAGACGAACGGAAAGATGTAGACAAAATGATGACGAAGGCAATAGTCGCTTTTCGCAAATTTGCGAAAGTCCTTAAACGCCCATACAAAACCAAATACATGTGCATAACGCCATTCTTCCTAATATATCATGTTTTCAATAGCTTTGTTATCTGAAATATTCTATAATTTCTGTGCTTCTAATAATACAAATATTTGTTTGTAGAATTGGGGAGATTATACAGATATTAGTCAAGCAGTGCTAGCTTACTTATTCTGCGTTTGTGACGTGGTTCTGATCTGCTGGTGTGGATCTCAGCTGATACAACAAGTAAGACTTATTATTGTTGTTGTTGTCCGTGTTAGCACATTATATTCACAAAGTGTATTGAACCTCAAAATAATTGAGAAATTATGGCCCAATTTGAGTACTGAGTATTTTTTTGCCCTATCAAATTTTTTTCGTCAAAACTTGAAACCAGGTTTTTAAGTATCTGACGATTTACTGTTATTCTTCGAAAACAACGTCATCGTCTGGGCATTTAATTCAGTCTTCGTGCCCGGGGTACGGGGTTCTTCTGCGACGGCCCTTTAAATTGTTTGTGTTTGCTTGAAAATAAACGTTAATAAATTCAGAACCAAATTTGATGAAATAACTATAATCTGCATTGTGATGGGAATAAATAATTGATATTTCGGTTAAGGTATGCAGTAGAAATGTTTAGTGCCTGCATGCAGGAAGTTAATTTTAATTTATAATTTTCAGTTGATTGTACTTTTATTTCTGTTTGGAGCCCCCACGTTTACATAGGAAATTCCAGCCTCAGAATTTTTGGAGCTGTGCCTGGGAGTGGTAGTGTCAGAAACATAATCTTATTACACACACATCACACTTCCTTCACACTCCACTAAAAAAGTTTCTCTTTCCACCACTCGCAGTTCACTCGCGATATTTTGGTTGCGTCACCGTCACGAACCGCTACAGATCAAACGTTGTTGAGTGTCTACCGAGCTGCGCCATCGTTTCCAGTTTATCACTCACAAGGATGACTCTAGAACCTCTATATGAAATTTCCTCACTCCAGCCAAGTAAAGAATAAACTGTCATGTCATACGTGCATTCAATCTAGTCACATGTTTTGTAAACTTTGATGCCAGAACGTTTATATTTCTTGGGCATGTATTTTCGGATACTGACCTTTCTTTTGAACAATGAAATAACTTTTTCTACGGTCAGATGTTCAGAAGGGCTGTAAAATTTGAAAATATCTAGTTTAAAATTTCAAAAAGATTTCACATATCCCATAACCTGTCAGAAAATTCGTCTGTCATGTCAGGCTCATTATTGTTGTCTGTGACGTATAGAAATCGAAGGATATGAAGGTACCTGTCTCGTTTCATACCGTTACATTAGAAATGTGTGTGGAATTGGTAGGGTGTTGCCGGATAGTTTCTCGGTTTGTCCCGTATGCATTGTGCATTTGTTTTGCTACCGCAAGAAACACAAGCAATTCGGCCTTGGTCGAGTCAGGGAGGAGTGAAGGTCTTTCGTTAATACTGTGAAGGTGGTCGTGGTAGTATCTCGCAGTATCCATCACCACGACTTTGATAATTTCCGCGACGTACTACAGGAAAACGCTAAGTGGACTGGAGCCATTTCATATGTGGCTTTTCATTGACTTTTGCCCACTGGGGCCCCATATAAAGGCGTGTACTACAATTCTATGAGGGCCGGAGGGCCGTGTCCACTGCGACGTGGATGGTGTTTGAACCTGCCCACTCTGAAACCTTCCCTATTCATTAGAGGCAGGTTGCAGGTGTGACACCCCTGGCTTGTCTTCAAAACCTCCCTCGCCCTCAGAACTGTTGTCGCTTGGGGCTCGTGATTCTTAACGCGCGCTGTCACAAACCAGTTCAGATAACCGGTTTAGGGACAGGAACCCGGTTCTCTTACGCACATTCATCACATACTCCATACTGAGGAACGAACATTCAGTCCGGCTTATTATTACGCACTTGAAACACGTGGTCACATAGTGAAACGCCATATATTTCAGCTCTATAAGGCTCGACGTTTTACAGACTGGTCTGTTTATTTCTACATATCAGACTTCTGCTGAAATTATAACACGGGAGGTGTACCAACGAGGCATCTCAATTCCAGCACAGTTGTTGGGAAAAGTGTGACATTACAGTGCGGCCAGTAATGGCCTATATTTATTTTATGGCAATGGTATGAAGGATCTTTATCGTAATGCTTTAAACCTTCTTTCTGTAAGAGTGCACTATATGAACTACAGTGTTAGAGACACGAAAGAACCTGTGTACTATTGGCATTTTATCAAATAAAGACGGTTGGTGTTTAGTCCCCTTGAGAAATAATACATCCTGCGACCGTCTACATTCTCCGATTTGGATAGGATATGGACCAGAGTGCCATAAATCCGTTAACGATAATGCGTACTTGTATTTCAGAGTGGTACACAGCAAGAAAATTCTGCGAACAAACACACCTTTATTAGACGTTCTTAAAATGCGAGACTTGGCAGAGTGAATGAGACTTCGTTCTCAGTAATGCTGATCTGTTGTTACTACGAACTGCTTCGAACTGCTAGCCGTATCTTGCGAAGGGAATAAAAGAATTGCTCTTTCATAGGTAGCAAGAAACATATGGGGTTTATCAGACTGCCACTCCTATTTATGACGTACATAGGTTCTTAATTGGGTAAAGTGGTCGGAGCTTGAATCTGTTCTTAAACCATAATACAATATGGAGTTAGCGATTGGGGCTATAATTCTTTGCCTCTACTTGTGTTTACGGCCATGTAAATGGCCGCAACGTATCCAACAATTTACCTTAGTAGTTTGCGGGTTTAAATGAACGTACCTCATGACACGCCAGTATGAAAGGGCTTAAAATTACTTTGAAATTTTTTTGCTAATCACGCATTTGTTTATGATTAGGCTTGCAGAATTCGTGACAGGAAAGAAACGCATCCTTTTAAACAGTTCATCATATTCTACTCTTTAACTTGCCAAGCAGCTAGTATATTCAATGTACAGCTGCACAGCAAAAAGGGACTTAATACATTAACTGTGAAATGTTTCAGGCGGAGAGTGTGAGAGACGCGGCATTCGGGTGTGACTGGGTGGGAACTGCTATCCCATTTCAGCGATGTCTTATGTTCATCATTGCTACAGCTAACAAGGGGTTCCGTCTGACAGCGGGAAAGTTTGTTCCGGTGTCAAATGTGACCACAATGAATGTATGTAACTAACAATGCAATTAAGAAAGAGAATAAGTCAACATAACATGATTTTATATAATCTTACATTAACAAGAATTAGAATACCTCAACGATACAGTATAACAGCAACTACCATCTACTGCTTCACTTAAAACAGTCAGAGAAATGAAATTCCTTTATGCCGCAGGACACAGGTTACAACGCTTTAGATATTATTTACTCTAGAAACGGACACCAATAACAATGCCCACATTCTGACAGCACCTTTTCTATCTAATTAAATTCCTAAGCACTGCTTGTCCATTTCAATAACTGAACCTCCAGCTTATACTCAGGTTAAACTTCGGCTGTGAACAGAGAGAACCGAGGAACGGAAAAGCCTGGTGACTTCAACGTCACCGAAATTAAAACTTCTAACCATATTATCTTTAATGCGGTTAGATAGGTTGAGTTCATTATTCGCAATAAATTCAACCTCAGACTCCTACCGATTGCTCTTTCACGTTCTTATCGTTCACTCACTCAGTTCTCCAAAGCTATCTTTTATTTCTTCAGTCACGTTTTGTAAATGTGAACATACACGTTGGTCTGATAATGACGTTCTTCCGATTAAGAGTCAGCTGCAGAATCAATCACATGGAAGTCCCCAGGTTACCACAGATTTTTTTAGTACAATCCAACTTTAGCCCGGCGTGGTCATTCCAGAACAAGGACGGTTCTTTACCCCTCGCACCAAACCTTTAAGTTTTTAAGAACACCGCCAGCTAATATACCATTTCGCAATACAGTATTAGAATGCTTTTGACATAGCGTGAAGTAAAAATATGTTGGCTGTGTCAAACCTACAGCTTTAACAGAATTAATCCACAGGTTCTTATTTGCTGTACATCAAGACCAGGTTTTAAGATTCCCATACCATGGCTTGCTCAATGAAAAGTAAATCTGTTAGAAATTTGGGGTTCGGAACGGCAACTTGAAAACATGTTACGGCTTTTGAAATACATCAAATATAAAGTGAACACAAATTATTTTGCATTGAATTCGAGGACTCAATAGACTTCGTTTGTTAATTTGTAATTTTATTGCGACGCCAGCAGGTAAAACTTGCAATAAAATTGGTAATTGGGGAGTTAGCTGCATCACTTCTCTCATAGGCTGCAGAAGAATGTCTGCAGTTTGCTTCCAGCCTTGAAAGTTTGATGCACATATGCCAACAGCATCACATAATCCTTTGAGCAAAATGCTGAAATATAGCCTGTTAGCAGCCCAATCCTGACAAAAATATTTGGTCTACAGAATTATTTCATTTATTAACACAATTATAAGGCCATATGATTCGGCTTCGTAAGCGCCTTCCTACCACCGTAAGTAATTAAAAAGGAATATAGAGCATGCATAATAAAATAATATTATCAGAGAAAATGAAGGCGGAAATAAACTTTTGTATAAGGACAGCAAATATTCTAAGTAGGGTGTTTTAATGTGGCCGTGTTTCCGTTTGGTAGTTTCGTGGTTAAAATGTGTTGAAACGAAACTTTAAATGCTTTTAGATGACAGTAGACTTTAAGTTATGTGTGGAAAATTATGATCCGTGAGGCTATATTAGTTAACAGAGTGTAGTGTTACCATAAGAGACTTCGGTTTTTTATTATATCGAATCACGGTATTTAAGAAGGTTACAAATCTGGAATATAGATATTGATGTATGGCTTGTATATTCATGGTTAAATACTAATTTGGAAGAGTATGACCTTGTTAAACAAATAAGGATGACTTGTATAAGATTTTCAACTTTAAGTGTGGCATTTTCACTTTCACTGACCTCTCTTTCTGAATGGAAACGGCCCTTACATTTTTCGCTTCGGATGATGCGTTTGGATGATCCATTTGGAAGAACCAATAAAAGTTAAAAGAGTAAAATTCAGCAAAAGTTATGATACAATATGAAGGATGAAAAATGATAGATGCGACTAAATGTTTTTAGTTTGGGTAAATCAACGACAGCGAAAACCTATAGTGTCTTGTCACTGCATGTTTCTCCATAATGAAAAAGCTATGTCTCTCTTTGCTGTTAGGATTCTTTTCCTACTGTTCTGTCTGATAATAACTTCCAATGCCTTTTAATTGCGAAGACAAGCTCGCACCTTTCTTGCTATATGTTACTAAATAACCTGAACACTAACAAACCAAAACGCCTAGTGAGAATGTACTGAAGAAAACTGTGCAGGAAAGGAAATTTCCTGAACTCACAGCAGAGAGGGCAAATTGGAAATGAAAAAATTCGTAAAATGAATTCTGCTGTTAATACAATCAAAAAAGAGTGGTGCAATCATAAATGACATTTGTGTACCGAAATTGGTTTGGTTAAAACAAACACATTCATTCGGAACCCATCTGGGACAAGAGGGTAAAGAGACTTACAAATTTCCAAGTTTCGTTAAGGGGACACGTACGTTATGTGACTGTGTGTGTTAGCATTATGCCTTGTAATTGCACAAGTAAGTGTTGCGTACCTGTCAACCGTTTTAAAATAATCTTCTGTTGTATGATCAGAATATAAATTCGTTTAAAATAACTACATGTACTTTTCCACTGTAACTACAGTATCTAATCAAATCATTATCACCGTCATGTTACCAATTTTGAGGTCGGTAGTGTTCTGCATACCGATTACGTACAGTGCATGCTGCGTTACTGTGGTTAAAGCTGTAATAAAAGTGAAGTTTTTCATCTTTTATTCTGAGCGCACAACTTGTAGTGGCCAACTGCCAGATATGGTTTTCCTTCTACCCATACTTTGATATCAGCTATTTCGTTGTTATATAAGTGAGCCCGGCAACGGAATTTTGCCTCAGTCTGTTGTGCAAAACAAAAATGGCTTTGTCGCTGAAACAGATATTTCAGTCTTCAAAGCAATCAAAACCTCTTACACTCAAAATTTAATACAATCACACAAATGCATTTTCTGACACACGCCTCCCACTCGACAGTCATTGGATACGTTTAAATCACCGTTGTTTAATGATCTCTTCAAATAATGAAGCGTCAAAATATCGCTACTGAGAAAGGGAGCAATATTAGTTACAAAAATTCTGCAGCAGGAAAATTAAGGGTAAAAATCTTCTGCCGCTTCTTTGAATGGGGATTTTGAAAACATCAGTGTGTCATTCATTCCTCCATTTGTTTAAGTAGTACGGAAATTTAGCCCTTGTCCACTGTAGCTACCAAAACCATACTCATGCTCTTTTGCGTGAATAAAACTCAAACGACAACATTAGGCAACATCACTGCAGTTTGGATTATTCCAATTTAACTCACAATTTCTTATTAACTTTTTCCGTTCTTTCATACTGAGTAACACCTCTAAAAATAACACACTATTTCAATATTACTTATTAAATATTATTTATATTACATATTCATATTAATAAACAATATTGCGAATATGGCGATATAATAAAAGCAAATTTGTGAAACAATTTTCATTGACATATTGAAGTTATAATACACTGCAGAGAGAATATATGTATAATTCATCGTTGTAGAATAACCGATTAGAAAAGGTGAAACTCGGCAGAGAACCTGAAAATTTAATTCT
>Ga0131853_10001773_pt1 | contig 38559 bp, 36 predicted proteins | sample TergutLab28metaG_FD_92764 | JGI IMG/M metagenome (GOLD analysis project Ga0131853, IMG submission 92764) | Labiotermes labralis P1 segment gut microbial communities from Petit-Saut dam, French Guiana - Lab288 P1 (version 2) (version 2) | ecosystem: Host-associated > Arthropoda: Insects >... | reverse complement strand
TTAAGCGGCTGCCCGAGATTGTAATGCGGTGCTAAACTTTTTCAATGCCCCTTGAGGGGTTAAGCCTGTAATATGCCCTTCCAGGGCTTGTGCATACCACTAGTTTACTAGTGGTTTTGATTAAAGTATCTGCTTTATCTTCTCCGTGCACTCTGGGCAAATATAGCCACTTTCGACTTTCCGCAAGTTTTCGGACTCCACCCGGCACAGAGAGCAGCGCAGCAAAACTTCGCGAATAACAATCGATCTTGTGGAGATGTCGCTCATCACAATTTCTAGCTCTTTGCCGATACCCCACCCAAGCGCCTCGCGCATATCTGCGGGGATTACAATGCGCCCAAGATCGCCCATTAGTCGAGTTGTGGCTCTCTGACCTTCCATGGTAACACTGCCTTTCGCCTTTGAATTTAGCTTGGGTGAGGCTAAAGGAGCCTCACCCAAGCTATTCAAAAGCCCCGGAAAAACAAAAAGGCGCGCACAGAGGTGGTTACCCCTACACGCGCCATAAATGACGACAACTTCCGGCGGCTTGCAAGCATTATACTTGTGGTGTATAATGTGAAGGTCGCGTGGAAGCGCAGAGGTGATGGGGCTTGACGTGGTCCACCTTTGCCCGCTGTGAGTGGTTGCACACTCGCAGCGGCCATGCGGCTCCTTTTTATTTTCGGAGCCTTTAAAATCAATATATCATGAACTGGGAAACTTGTCAACTTTTGTTCGACAAATTTCGCAATTTATGGTAATATATAATGCAGCCGACCGGGCAGTGAGGTTGTTTCTCCACCCGGAGGTGATGCTGTGGTTACATATATTGAGCTGCTTTACTCTATGCTCGTAATCACCGGCGTTATCAGTTTGTGTTTAAGGCATAGATAGCAAAGAAATAGCCGCACCTTAGGCGGTGCGGCGCTTCCTTCAAGTCACACTATATAGCTATTCCTGGGCAGCCTCTTCTTCCATGGGCGGTTGAGCCTCCTCTATGTACGGGGCCTCCGTTATAGGTATATACTCGGCTTGCAGCTCCCAGAGCAGATCGAGTATGTCCAGCAGGCCGCCGCTTACAGCGTTGAAGAAGTCCCGGTTTTCTGGGTTGCCGGCTTCGAACAACCAGTTGCCCTGCGAGTCTGCGACAAGATGTGCCGGAGCCGTGCGCATCACCCGGATAAGGGAGTCCATGTTTTCCAGCCGGGAGACATGCTCTCCCAAGAACTGCGGCCAGTTGGGGGTGCCGCCCTCCAGCTGAATGTGAGCCAGGTAGTTGGAGGCACTCTCGGTAAGGTCGCCTAAAGCCAGACCGAAGTCGACCGCGTAGACCGAGACCTCAACAATAGCGCTGCTGCCGCTTGCCCGCTCAACCCTGGTGTTGTACTCCAGCCGGGTTACAGCCGGAACCAGCACTCCTCGGTAAGCGTCCGTGAAGATGGTGTCCGGCGCCGGTGTTGACCACCTGGCCACCGCTATTAGGTCCCAATCCCGCAGGGCCCAGAGTAGATCGCCCAGCGCTTCGGCCGGAGTCAGGCTCTCGGCTTGCCGTACGCCGCCGGTGCCCTCACCTTGCTGTGGTGCCAGAGGCGGGGTGTGGGTTGTCGCATCTCCTTGCCCGCCAAATAACAGCGCGGCTGATATTCCCGCTATGCAGACCAGCCCCGCAAGCCCGATAATTAATATTTTCTTTCGCTTTTCCATAGCTGCCCCTCCCAAAAGATGAAAATAGTCCATGCCACATCTTATGGCGAAAGTGGGAGGCATATACTTGTTTGACACAGAAAAAGGAGACTTGTTATGTACAGGCTACAAAAACGCGAAGGTAAAGCCCGTTTGGGCCAGATGGAAACAGTGCACGGTACGGTAGAGACCCCCGCATTCATGAACGTGGGGACAGCCGGTGCCATAAAGGGCGGGGTGAGCTCGCTTGACCTTAAAGAGCTGGGCTGCCAGATTGAGCTCTGCAACACCTACCATCTCCACCTGCGCCCAGGTGACGGCATTGTCCGGGAGCTCGGCGGTCTGCACAAATTTATGAACTGGCGGGGGCCAATCCTCACTGACTCTGGGGGGTTCCAGGTTTTCTCGCTGGCAAAGCTGCGCAAGATAGCCGAGAAGGGCGTGACCTTTCGCTCCCACCTGGACGGGAACGAAATTTTCATGGGCCCGGAAGAGAGTATGCGTATTCAGTCCAACTTGGGCTCTACCATCGCCATGGCTTTCGACGAGTGCATCGAGAATCCGGCGGAGTACAAATATGTGCATGAAAGCACGGCCCGCACCACCCGCTGGCTGATTCGATGCAAAGAAGAGATGGCGCGACTGAACGCATTGCCCGATACCTTGAACAAAAATCAGCTGCTCTTTGGGATAAACCAGGGTTCCACTTACGAGGACTTGCGCGCCGCCCATATGCGTGAGATCGCCAAGTTGGACCTGCCCGGCTACGCAATCGGTGGCCTGGCGGTTGGCGAGAGCGCCGAAGACATGTACCGGATAATCGAGTGCGTAGAACCCCATATGCCAGCGGACAAGCCTCGCTACCTAATGGGAGTTGGAACACCGGTAAATATCATTGAGGCGGTCTGGCGAGGGGTAGATATTTTCGACTGCGTAATGCCCAGCCGGAATGGTCGCCACGGCACTATCTTTACCTGGGAGGGCGTCCACCTCATCGGCAACGCAGTCTACCAAAAGGACGATCGCCCCATTGACGAAAACTGTGGCTGCCCGGCCTGCAAGCAGCACTCCCGGGCATACATTCGCCACTTGTTCAATTACCACGAACTCTTAGGCTACCGGTTGGCGGTCATGCATAACCTATACTTTTACAATGACTTGATGGCGCGAATCCGCAAAGAAATAGAGGCTGGCAGCTTTGAGAGCTTCCGCCGGGAGATGGTGCAAATACTGGATAAAAGGATTAGTTAGAACCTGTATATTAGATAACGAGAGTTGCTCACGAGCCGAAGTGATATTTTCGTTAGACGAGAAAATTTTTCGCAGGAATGCTTTGTGCATTCCAAGGGAAATTGACGAAGCATAGCGGAAAAATCGCCGGCTCGTGGGCGGTTCGAGTATTGAATACAGGTTCTTAGGTACAGGCCCTTGCCAAGCTCTGGATTTTTAGGTATACTGTACCATGACGTCGGGACGGGCTTTATGCCGCCGAAAAATTAACACAGCGCCAAAGCGGCGCACGGAAAGGGGTCACTATGCAACAGTTCTTATTGGCGGCAGGTGGTGAGGGAGGCTTTGGCACAATGCTGCCTATGATGCTGCTTATGGTCGCCATATTCTACTTCATGCTCATTCGTCCGCAAAGAAAGAAGGAAAAGGCAGCTAAAGAAATGCGCGAAGCGGTTGAAATTGGCGATGAGATTCTCACTATCGGCGGGATACTGGGCCGTGTTGCAAGCATACGCGATGACAGCGTTTTGATTGAATCCGGCTCGGCCAACACCAAGTTGCGCATTACAAAGACTGCGATTCAGACCAATGTTTCTGCCACTGAGAGGCTGCGCGAGCGTCATGCAGAGGCTGCCAAGGCTGCGGCTGAAGAGAAAGAGCGGAAAAAGGCCCAAAAAGGCAAAGGTGACGATGCTGCCTTGTCCTCCGCAGCTGAGAGAGAAAAAGAGCTCGAAAAAAAGCTGGGACAGTAAAGGACTTGTACTCATATTGTCTGTGAGTACAGGTTCAGGCATACCGCAAACAAGCCCCGCATATAGTGTGTACAAAGCGGCCCCGATGACCCGACTTTGGTGATGACCTTGCCGCGAAACACTTGTAGGAGGGGTTTGCATGTCCCAGAAAAGAACACAAAGAGTACAGTCCGGCGAGCCGGCCGGAATAAGCGTGGTTGTAAAGCCTGTGCTTACAAGCGTTGCGGTTGGCGCGGCTATCTGTGCCGTGGTATTGGTGCTTCTTAGCGTTTTGCTTTCGGCGCGCAACATACCGCACTCGCTTATAAATCCCATGGCAACATTTGCTATTTCAGTGGGGGCACTTGCTGCGGGCTTTTGCTGCGCCAAGATTGTCCGTCGGGCCGGCCTTGCTTATGGTGCCCTTTGCGGCGGGGTATTCTGCCTGGTCATCATGTTGGCGGGTATTGGAATGGCCGACAACGGCTTTGGCCTGACCGCGCTGTTCAAAATCACATTTATGATGATTTGTGCTATGCTTGGCGGAGTGTTGGGTGTTAACTCCAGCCCCCGCAGACGAAAATAAAGTTTGAAGTTTTTGCGCCGATGTGGTACAATTATAAACCACATCGGCAGAGCGAAAACACAGCAAAGAGAGTGATAAAAGATGAAACACGTAAAGACCCTGGCGGGCGCAACCCTTAAACAGTCCGCTGAGCAAGGTGGGTGCGGCAACTGCCAGGCATCCTGCCAGAGCGCTTGCAAAACATCCAGCACCGTGGCAAACCAAAGGTGCGAGAGAAAAACTGAAAGTAAAGACACAAAGTCCGCCTAACGGCGGGCTTTTGCCTTTGAACGGGTGAAAAAGCAATGATACATAAATTTCAGCTAATGGGCAAGTCAGTAGTCCTGGATGTGAATAGTGGCGCAGTGCATCTGGTTTCAGAAGTGGCGTACGTTTTGCTCGACCATATTTCGCCACCCCTTACAGAAAACCTGTCCCAGACCGTGCTTGAACAGCTGGCAGGCAAATTCGCCCCGGAAGAGCTCGCCCAGGCATATGCTGAACTATACAAATTGTATAATGGTGACGAGTTATACTCAGGGGACGGCTATGATTTGTTTGCGGACAAGCTGGTGCCATCGCCGGTCAAGGCGCTTTGCCTTAATGTTGCCCACCAGTGCAACCTGCGCTGTGCCTATTGTTTCGCCGGGGATGGCGACTACGGCGACAGCAGCCTGATGGACGCCCAGACCGGTAAAAAGGCGATAGACTACCTAATTGCCCACTCTCATGGGCGGGAGAGCCTGGAAGTGGACTTCTTCGGCGGCGAGCCACTACTGGCCATTGAGACAGTGAAGTCGGTGGTGGACTACGCGCGAGGGTTGGAAAATGAAACAGGCAAGCGGTTCCGCTTTACAATCACCACAAACGGCCTGGCCCTAAACGATGAAATAACCGACTACATCAACCAGGAAATGAGTAACGTAGTCCTCTCTTTGGATGGGCGCAAGGAGGTAAACGACCGTGTACGCAGGCGAGTTGACGGCAGCGGAAGCTTTGAGAGTATCCTGCCAAAATTCCGGAAGCTGGTCGGTGAGCGGGACGGGGAGTACTACCTGCGCGGCACATTCACGAGGCACAACCTGGATTTCGCCCAGGATGTGTTTGAGCTCTACCGTTTGGGATTCGATCAAGTGAGCATAGAGCCGGTGGTCGCCGCCCCAAAACAGCCCTACGCCCTCACCGAGCGAGAGCTGCCGGAGGTATTTGCCGAGTACGAGCACCTGGCCGAGCTTATGCTGAAAGACAGCCGGGAAGGTGGCACGCTCAACTTTTTCCACTACATGCTAGACCTTGCCCAGGGCCCATGCGCTATCAAGCGGCTGCGCGGCTGCGGCAGCGGCAACGAGTACCTGGCGGTCACCCCGGAAGGGGACGTCTACCCATGCCACCAATTCGTTGGGATGCCAGAGTGGAAAATGGGCAGCGTATACGACGGCAGCCTGGACGCCGAGAAAAAAGCGCGCTTTGCCGCCTGCACCGTCTACCACAAGCCGGAATGCAGGGACTGCTGGGCAAAATATTATTGCTCCGGCGGGTGTAACGCAAACAACTACAGCTACCGCGGGGATATACTCAGCCCGCATATCATCTCCTGTGATATGGAAAAAAAGCGGCTGGAGTGCGCCATAGCTCTAAAAGCTGCACAGCTTGACTTGTAGGTGCGCATCCCGCTGTGTTCTCGACGCAGAAAATGTTATATTAGGAGATGAAGCAATGAAGCAAGAAACTACATCGAAAGGCTATTCGGCAAAGGCTAAAAGCCCATCTGTAAAACCAAATATATTGATGTTTGGTTATGTGATATATTTTATTCTGCTTGCGCCCTACTTTATAGCGCCTTTTGTATGGAATATAATCGACAGAGAGATTGGCCCGGTTTTAACATCTTTAATTGCACAAGTTATTTTTATTGTTCCGGGTATAATCTATTTGCTGCATGTCAAATTTTGCGAAAAACGCTCTGTGACAGAGATGCTGTCTATACGCTCACTAAGTTGGAAAAATGCACTTTATATATCCATCATCACTTTGGCTTTTGCTCAAACATATAGCTTGTTGGGGCTTGCGATTCCCTTTTTGCTGGGCGATGTGCAAATGCCATCTTCAAGTTTAGCTGTATGGCAATATTTTTTGATGGGGGCTATTATTGCAACCATATTTGAAGAGTTTGTGTTCCGTGGTGTTCTTTGGGGTGAATATCGTAACCATAATGTTTCATTTTGGAAGATTGCTCTTGCAACAGGATTATTCTTTGGGTTGATACATGGGGGCATTGTTTCGGTAGCTGATACCACGTTTTCGGGCATATTTTTATATGCTCCATTGATATACATTACCCGCTCTATATGGGCGCCTGTTATACACCACGCTATTGTGAACGGGCGTTGGGGCTTGCATCCTGTAAACTTTGTAAGTAGCCAAGCCGAGTACGAAGCATTTATGCCAACATATTTAATAATCATGGGAATTATCGTTGCAATCCTGATTCCACTTGCGGTCATTTGTGCAAAGAAGTTTTGGAAACACAATCAACATAATCATATTGCTAAAAAAGACTTGCCAAAGGAATCTATAGCATTTCGATTAACGTACTGGGCGCTGATTGTAGCCATGCTTGTAGCGATTGTGTTGTTCGGAGTATAAGCATTAGGCGTAGCTGTACATTGCGTACAATACTCTACACGTCTCGCCAGATTTTTACAATCCTTTGAAATGAAGGGGAGACCTGTGATCGCCCTAACAATCGCGCCGCTGCGGTACTAGTCCCCGCCCCCGACACATATACATTAGCATCAACTGTTGGGGGACTAGCTTATGGCCACAAGCGCAAAACGCAGATACTACGCCCGTTACCTAGCGCACTACACCAAGAAAAACAACACGTTAATCGCCCTTGGAACTCTGTTTGTAGCGGGCATGATCCTGGGGGTAATGTTGCTGCGTGGGGCGGGGCACGACACTCTAGGCCTGCTTGAGCGGCTGGTGGGCGGGTTTATAGCCGGCCGGGCCCAGGCCGGGCTGTACGAGAACTTTATCTCAGCATTTGGTTCATCACTGCTATTTGTGGGGGCAGTCTTTGTAGCTGGGTTTTGCGCCATAGCCCAGCCTGTAATTCTGGCGGTGCCACTTGTGCGGGGGCTAGGATTTGGGTTTTCAGCGGCTTCGCTCTATCTGCGCTACGGCACTCAGGCCGCAGGCGTTGTAGGTGTACTCATGCTGCCGGGAATGCTGCTCTCCACCCTTGCGATACTCATTTGCTGCAGGCAGGCGCTCCGCTTTTCGGGCAGTTTTTTCGCTACTCTGCGCCCGGACGCGGATAAGGCTGCCCAGCCGCTCTCCTTGCGGACACACTGCACGGTTCATGCCTTTGCGCTGGGCCTGTGCGCCCTCAGCGCATTCATTGAGGCGGCTTTGTACTTGGCATTTGCAAATTCTCTCGTTTTGGGGTAAAATAGTAATACACTACGAATTCCTGTTTTACAATTCCCAACAACCATCAGCGGAGGAACATCTGTGCCAATCAAACGGTGGAATATTAGGCATCAGGACGAGCAGGCAGCCGGGCAGCTGAGCGAGAAGGCCGGTCTGCCCATTTTGCTCTCCCGCGTGCTCTGCGCCAGGGGTCACACAACGCCCGAGGCGGCGAAGACCCTTGCCGGCGAGGCCGGTGCACTTGCCAGCCCATACCGCATGAAGGATATGGAAAAAGCGGTGGCTCGCATCAGGCAAGCTATAGAAGAAGGCGAAAAAATCGCAGTGTTTGGCGACTACGACTGCGATGGAGTAACCGCCACAGCCCTTATGACAAGCTACCTGCAGGCAGTGGGGGCAGACGTTATATACAGCGTTCCCGAGCGGGAAAAGGATGGCTATGGTCTAAGCACTGCTGCCGTGGACTTTTTGCACAGCCAGGGCGTTAGTCTTATAATCACGGTGGACAACGGCATCTCCAGCTATAAAGAAATAGAGTACGCCTCCGGCTTGGGGATGGAAGCTGTTATCACCGACCACCACGCTCCCCCGGAGATAATGCCGGCTGCTGTGGCGGTTGTCAACCCACACAGAGCCGACTGCGAAAGCGGCCTTACCGAGCTCTCGGGGGTTGGTGTGGCCTTCAAGCTGGTCTGCGCCCTGGAAGAGGACGAGACCGGTGAAGAGATTCTCGAGCACTATGCCGACCTTGTAATGATAGGTACGGTAGCCGACGTCGTACCTCTGGTAGGGGAAAACCGCACCATAGTGCGTGCGGGACTTGCGCACCTGGCCGACGCCGAGCGTGTGGGCCTTAGCGCCCTGCTTGAAAAGGTAGGCGCCACCGGCAAAGCAATAACCACCGAAACAGTGTCGTTCACCATCGTTCCACGAATAAACGCGGTGGGCCGAATGGGCCCGGTGGACGAAGCCATAGAGCTGCTGCTGACCGACGACTTCGCCTATGCTTGGAACATTGCCGGGCAGATGGACGAGTTCAATGTTAAGCGCAAGGAAATTGAAGACGCCATGTTCGAGCAGGCCTGCGCGAAAATAGCCGCAAACCCTGACCTCTTGCGGGAGCGGGTGCTGATCGTTTCCGGTGAAAACTGGCACCACGGGGTGGTGGGAATCGTCGCCTCCCGGATAATGGAGCGTACCGGCAAGCCGTCAATCCTGCTTTCGCTGGACGAGCGAGAAGCCCGCGGCAGCGCAAGAAGTGTCCCGGGATTTTCGATGATAGAAGCTGTCAGCTCATGCAGTGAGCACCTCACCCGCTTTGGCGGGCACCCTTTAGCTGCGGGCATGACCCTCCTGCGGGAGGATTACGAAGCCTTTTACGATGCTATGCAAGCGTATGCGCAGAAACACTACCGCCAGATGCCACCCATGAGCATTGAAGTCGACTGCCCCTTGCTACCCAGTGAGATAAGCGGCCCGGATATAGCCGCCCTCTCTATGATTGAGCCCTTTGGCGCGGGAAACAGCTACCCCTGCTTTTTGCTCAACGAGCTTAAGATTGAGCGGATTACGCCGATCTCTCAGGGGAAGCATATACGAATTGGACTCACGGGCGAAGGGCTAAGCATTACTGTTCTCTACTTTAGGATGAGCGCTGAAAACTTCCCTTACAGCATCGGAGATATGGTTGACATCGTAGCCAATGTCTCCCTTTCCGAATACCAAGGCAAGCGGCAAATTTCGATTATTGTGCGAGATCTGCGCCGCAGTGGCATCGATCAGGAGGCGCTTATCTTAGACAGCGAGGCTTACGCCTGCTTTATCCGAAGGGAAGGCGGCGGCGAAGTGGACTTGCTCCCCGACAGGGAAGAGATTGCCACCGTGTACCGCTTTCTGCGCAAGGAGCAGAGCTACCGCCACGGCCCCACCGAGCTGTACTACAGACTCCGGGAGAGCGGGATAAGTTACGCAAAGGTGCTCGTGACCCTAGATGTACTTGCTGAAATGGGACTTGCCCAAATAGACGGGAGCTGCCGGGTTGTCTGCACGCCAAACCCGCCCAAAGTAGACCTTGAAGACTCGGCTATACTGCGGGGACTTGCTCCCAAAGCTCCGATACATAACTGAAATGTAAGTTGGTGAAGCGTTGCACTCCATTGACGATCTGTTAGTGATTATAAAACAAAATGACGGCCAGTGTGACGAAGACAGGATTCGGCACGCGTACCAGATAGCCGACGCCGCACACAAAGGACAGCTGCGCAAATCGGGGGAGCCTTATATCTCTCACCCGATTGAGGTGGCTGTAATACTTGCGGGCTTGGGCATGGACACAGAATCTATAATGGCTGCGGTTTTACACGACGTAGTAGAGGACACCGAGATAACGCTGGAAGAAGTGCGCGACCACTTTGGAGAAGAGACCGCCGCCTTGGTAGACGGGGTCACCAAGCTTAGCCTAGTGCCGTTCTCTTCCCGAGAAGAGCACCAAGCCGAAAACGTGCGCAAAATGCTTATCGCCATGGCCAGAGATGTGCGGGTAATCATCATCAAGCTGGCGGACAGGTTGCACAATATGCGCACTATAGAGTTTGTCGCAGAGCAAAAGCGCAGAGACAAAGCCCTAGAGACAATGGAAGTATATGCCCCAATAGCCAGCCGCCTGGGTATGCGCGCAATAAAAGACGAGCTTGAAGATATCTCGCTGGTATACCTTGACCCCGTTGCGTACGAAGAGATAGCCCTGTTTTTGCGCACAGGCCAAAAAGAACGAGAAAAATTCTTGGCCGATATAAAAAGCAAATTGAGCGAACGCCTTGAGGGCGACTATCAAAACCTGTCCATCGAAGGGCGTATAAAGAGCGTATATAGCATCTACCGCAAGGTGTATATGCAGGGCCGCTCGTACGACGAGATTTTTGACGTTTACGCTATCCGCGTGCTGGTAGATACAGCCACAGAATGCTATCATGTTCTGGGAGAAGTGCACGATATCTTCCAGCCATTAGCCAACCGCTTTAAGGACTACATCTCCACCCCAAAGGCCAATATGTACCAGAGTCTGCACACCACGGTTTTTAATAAGTCGGCCACACCCTTCGAGGTGCAGATACGCACCTGGGAGATGCACCAGATGGCCGAGTACGGCATTGCCGCCCACTGGAAGTACAAAGTAGGGCCGGGCACAGGGAAAAAGGGTAAAGACTCTCTGGAAGACAAAATAGCCTGGGTGCGCCAGCTGCTGGAATCTCAAAAGGATTCGGTGGATGTGCAAGATATTTTGGGCTCGATAAAGAGCGACCTCACTGCGGATGAGGTATACGTATTCACCCCCAAGGGCGATGTTATCGCCCTGCCGGCCGGGGCCTCAGTAATCGACTTTGCCTACGCCATACACACCGAGGTCGGCAACCGCACAATCGGCGCAAAGATAGATGGGCGAATGGTTTCGCTGGACACTCAAGTTCAGAGCGGGCAGATAATAAGCATAATGACCACAAAAGCCAAAGACGCCGGCCCTAACCGGGATTGGATAGCCTTTGTCAAGACGGCCTCTACACGCAGCAAGATACGCGCGTGGTTCAAAAGGGAGCGCCGGGAAGAGAACATTGCCCAGGGCAGAGCAGAGCTGGAAAAAGAGTTTAGGCGCAACAGCGTCCTGCTCGACAGCAAAGAGATGGAAATCTTCCTAGCCAAGCTGACCAAAAGCCAGAAGCTCAACACGGTTGACGAGTTCTTGGCGGCGCTTGGCTACGGCGGAATAACGCTCTCCAATATAATGCCGCGTGTGAAGGAGCTGTACACAAAGCTCTACAAGGATCCCGAAGCCGAAGAAGAAAAACTACGCAAACAGCTGGAAAAAGCCGCAGCAATAAAACCCAAGAAGGCGTCTTCCGGGGTTATTGTGGAAGGGCTGGACAACTGCCTGGTAAAGTTCTCTCAGTGCTGCAGTCCTCTACCGGGAGATCCGATTATCGGGCTTGTCACCCGTGGGCACGGTGTTTCCGTTCACAAGCAGGACTGCACCAACGTGGACAACAACCCGGACAATGCCGGTCGATGGGTTTCATGCGAGTGGTCGAGTACCTCCGAGCGGGAGGTTTTTAAATCAACAGTAGAAATTTTTGCTAAGGATCGCGACGGTATGCTCGTGGATATAAGTGTTGCCCTCAACAACATGCATGTGCCCGTCTACGCGCTTATCGCGCAGGAGGGGGCAACGATACAAATTACCATCGGCACCCACAGCGTTGAGCAGCTCGAGCATATTGTCAAAACTCTCTGCAAAATATCCGGGGTTGATCGGGTTGAGCGGACAAAGCAGTAAGCGAGGAACAGACCATGAGGATAATTTTACAACGTGTGAGCTCTGGTGCGGTCACAATTGAAAGCCAGGAGCGCCGGGAGATAGGGCAGGGGCTGGCTGCCCTTGTCGGCTTTGGCCAGGAAGACGGCGAAAAACAGGCCGATTACCTAGCCGCCAAAATGGTAGAGCTGCGCATTTTTGAAGACGAAAACAACCAGATGAATCTTTCACTGCTCGACGTCGGGGGGGAGTGCCTGCTCATCTCCAACTTTACTCTTTACGCAAACGCCAAAAAAGGGCGGCGGCCCTCCTTTATAGAGTCAATGGAGCCTGGTCGGGCAAGCGCCCTCTTTGACTATTTTGTGGAGGTCGTGCAGGCCAAGGGTGTTCCGGTGAAGACCGGGGTGTTCGGTGCCAAGATGCTTGTGGACATCCAAAACAACGGTCCGGTCACTATAATACTTGACAGCGACGAAATCATGCCCAAGAAGTAAGAACCTGTATTCAATAACGAAAGTTGCCCACGAGCCGAAGCGATTTTTTCGTTAGGCAAGGAATTTTTTTGCAGGAATGCTTTGTGCATTCCAAGAAAAACTGACGAAGCATAGCGGGAAAATCGTCGGCTCGCGGGCGGCTTGAGTATTGAATACAGGTTCTAAGATAATTTACGGACAGGAGGATGCACTATGAACCTTACAATCATCCCGGTGGGCACGCTGGGCACCAACTGCCACCTCATTATCTCGGAGAAAGGCGCAGCTGCGCTGATTGACCCCGGTGCCGGAGGCGAGAAAATAGCGAACATCCTCGAAGAAAAGGGCTGCACGCTAAAGTGCATTTTGCTCACCCATGGCCACTGGGACCACAACGGCGGGGTGAGGTATCTGTTGGAGAAATACCCTGAGACCGAGCTCTGCATCGGCAGAGGGGACAAAGAAATGGTTACTGACGAAGAGCGCTTTTCGGGCCAGCTGCGTGGGTTAAACTGGGAAGATCACTACCTTCCCGAGGCCAGAGAACTCGCGGATGGAGACAAAATCGAGCTGGACGAAATTACGCTGACCGTGATGGAGACCCCTGGCCATAGCCCCGGAAGCATCTGCTTTGTCTGCGGGGACATGATTTTCTCTGGGGACACCGTGTTCTTAGAGAACGTTGGCAGGTGCGACCTATGGGGCGGCGACTTCGACACCATGAAGGCCACCTTGGCAAAGCTGACTGCGCTGCCTGGCGACTACACGATGTATCCCGGCCACGGTCCGCACACCACACTGCAGCACGAACGGGAAAAGAACCCGTATTTTCCGCGCTGATGACACTGGAAATTATCGGCCACACGTACGCCTACGAAATGGAGTGCGTTGTCCGCTTGTTCTACCCAGGGGAGCGCATTGAGATAGCTTGTGAGCCCGACCAAAGACACGAACGGCGGCTGACCACCGCAATGGAGAAAAAGGGCGAGACGATCGCCCTTTTTGTAGCTGTACAAGTGGAGGGACAAGCCCACGAAGGCTACGACAGCTTTGCCCCCGGAGAAGACTGGGAGTGGGAGGCTCAGCGTCGGTTGGGCCTGTTGCTTTTTGACGGGCTTTGCGCAGCGACAGACCTGCGACCGCCATGGGGGATTCTCACCGGGGTGCGGCCGGTAAATCTCTGCCGCAAGATGCTTAGCCGCTACGGTTTTAGCGAGAGCCAACTCGCCGCCAGCTTAACCGAAAACTACCAGGTGTTGCCACAGAAAGCTAAGCTAGCTATATCAGTTCTGGGGGCGCAAAAAAGCGTGCTCGAAAAAGACGGACTGAGCTGCTACAGCTTGTACGTTAACATCCCGTTTTGCCCTACACGATGTATGTACTGCTCGTTTGTCTCCCACGCCATTGATCGGGCGGCGGGGCTTCTGCCAGACTACCTTGGCCTGCTGGGCCAAGAACTGTCGGTGCTGGGCGAGGCCGCAAAGTCGCTGGGGTTTGAGCTGCGCAGCGTGTATATCGGCGGCGGGACTCCCACTGCCCTCTGCGCCGAGCAGCTGCGGGAATTGCTTGCCGGGATCGAAAAAAGCTTCCCCACGCAGGAGGTTTTGGAATATACTGTGGAAGCCGGGCGCCCTGACTGCACCACCAAAGAGAAGCTAGAAGTGCTAAAAAGCTTTGGTGTCACCCGGATAAGCGTAAATCCGCAGACAATGGACGATACTATACTTGAGGAGATTGGACGGGGACATACCGCCGCACAAACCGTCGAGTGCATGAGTGTCGCGCGGGAAGTCGGATTTGAAAGCATTAACATGGATTTGATAGCCGGGCTCCCCGGGCAAAGCATGGACAGCTTTTGCGCCAGCCTGGAAGAAATCCTAGCCCTGCGCCCGGAAAACATTACCGTGCATACGATTACGGTCAAGCGGGCGTCAGATCTGCGGACCAGCGCCAACGCCTTTGAGAAGACTGTCCCTACCGCAGGCATGGTTGAACTTGCGAACGCACGATTGAGTCAGGTGGGGTATCGGCCCTATTATCTCTACCGGCAGCAGGGTTCCCCCCACAACCTGGAGAATACCGGTTACTGTCTGCCGGGCAAGGAAGGCATTTACAACATCTACAGTATGGAGGACGCCCACACAATCTTTGCGGCGGGGGCCGGTGGCGTAACCAAGCTCTGCGGACTTGGCGGCAAAGTAGTGCGGCTGCGAAATTATAAATACCCCTACGAGTATATCAGCGGACACGAGACTATGCTTGAGCGTAAGCGAGCAGTAGCTAAGTTTTTTGAAAGGTAATAGAATCTATGCAGCCCAAAGAGTTTCTGGATAAAAAGTATACTCCGCTAGAGGTTGCTGGGATCGTGGAGATGGCCACCAAAGACCCGGACAGTCTCGTCGAGCGCTCCGAGCGGTACTATCACCACCAGGTGGAAGCCGCCATGATGCTTGTCAAAAAGAACCTGCCCAACTATAAATTTGTGCTGCTCTGCGGGCCGTCGGCTTCGGGGAAGACCACCACGGCATACAAGCTAAAGGACAGCCTCATACAGAACGGGGTAGGTGCGCGTGTTGTCTCAATGGACGACTTCTTCCTGGGCATAAAGGCGTATGACAAACTGCCAGACGGCACCCCTGACATGGAGTCTATCAAAGCTCTCGACCTCGAACTGCTCAACAAATGCTTTGGCCAGCTGCTCCGCACGGGGAAAAGCGTACTGCCGACCTTCAACTTCGAGGCCCAAACCCAGATTAGAGAAGCGCGCCAGGTAGAGATTCCAGAGGGCGGCGTCCTGATAATGGAGGGTATTCACGCCCTAAACCCCGGGGTGCTCTGCGAAATACCGCGGGAAAACGTCATGCACATCTACGCCAGCGTGCGCTCAAAATTTGTTTGCGGCGGAGAAAACATACTCATCCCTTCAGACATCCGACTTATGCGCCGGCTGGTACGGGACGACAAGTTTAGAGGCTACCCGCCCGCCTCCACCCTGCAAGCCTGGGAAAACGTGCTGGAAGGCGAGCGCAAAAACATCAACCCCTATCGCGACGACGTTGAGATCAAGTTGGACAACACCATAGATTATGAGGTTTGCGTTTGGCACTATATGCTCCAGAGCCACCTGGACATCGCCGGCCCGGAGGGCTACGCTGACCACCTGGCTATCGAGCGCATCTTCAAAGGGCTGATGCGCTTCCCCAGTGTTGACCCGGCAAAAATCCCGGAAGACAGCCTGCTGCGCGAATTTATAGGGTATAGCCACTGAACTTGTAAGAGTGTGTGGCGGCAACGCCGCAGGTGGCGTATACACGGGCTTTCCAGTGCAAAGCACTGACTGCGGCTGTCCTTGCCGCAGCTTCAAAAGTGGGCTTCTTTTGAAGTGAAACAAGTGTAGGTGCAGCCTCGGCAAATTTACGATTTATTCATGCAAACGACACTGTTTTGAGGTATAGTTATAGTATCCAATAAACAATAACTGCAAGGAGTGATATTATGAACAAGTTTGAGGACCTTTTTTACGAGTTCAAAGGCAAGGCGAAGGACATGTACGGCGCAGCCTCCAAGGCCACAAGCGAAGCGGTAGACTATGGCAAGATCCGCTACGCGATCAAGCAGACAGAGTGGGAAATTGAAAAAACATACGCAAAGCTGGGCGAGGTTGTTTACGGAACCAAAAAAGGCGCTACCGGCTTAGAAGATGCGATTGACCTTGCCGTTGCCGAAGTTGATCTCCTCCAGGAAAAGCTGGCTGAACTGGAAGCCCGCCTGCGCGCCTACAAAAATGTAGACAAGTGTTCGGCTTGTGGTAAAGAAAACGATACCGATGCATCTTTCTGTTCCAGTTGTGGGGCTAAGCTGGAAAAACCGGAAGCTACCGAAGAATAACCGAACAAACCACACCCAAGCGCGCGGGAGGCAATACAGCCTTCCGCGCGCTTGTACGCATATTCCAGGCGTGAGATAAATAACAATAACAGAGTAAGGCTTTTGTTATTGTTCGTTTATAAAGGGGTGTGTAGCGTTGCCGCCAAAAGTGCAAGGGTTTATAAAGGGCGCCATGATACTGACCGCAGCCGCTGTGGCGGTAAAGATTCTGGGTATGCTCTTTAAGATTCCGCTGCAAAACATTTTGGGCGCGGTGGGCATGAGCTACTTTAATTCGGCCTACAGCATCTTCACCCCGATTTATGCGCTCAGCGTTTCCGGTCTGCCGGTGGCAGTCTCCAAGATGGTATCCGAGCAGAGCGCGCGGGGCGGGTACCGCCAGGTGCGCAAAATACGGCGGGTTAGCTTTATACTATTTCTCGTCTTCGGCCTGGGCGGGATGCTGTTGCTATTGCTTGGCGCAAACTTCTTCTCAAGTGTTATCGGCAACCCGGGCGCCGCCCTGAGCGTGGCCGCGATTGCGCCATCGATTTTGTTTTGCTGCCTGGTGTCCTCATACCGCGGGTATTATCAAGGCCTTGGGAACATGACTCCCACCGCGGTTTCTCAGGTAGTGGAGACCGCAGCCAAGCTCGTATGCGGTATAGTGCTCGCCCTGCTTGCGCGGGGTCGTGGCCTTGCCGAGTTTGCCGAGGCGGGAACTGTATTTGGCCAGCACGCAGCCAGCGCCCAGCAAGCTAATCTCATGGTGTTGCCCTGGGCCGCTGCCGGTGCTGTTATAGGTGTGACTCTTAGTACGGCGGTGGGCGGGCTCTATTTGCTTGTGCGCCACGCGATTAAGGGGGACGGCATTACAAAGCTCCGGCTGGAGATATCGCCGCCCGCGCAGCCCTCTGGGAAGATTGCGAGCAGCCTGCTGAAAATTGCGCTGCCGGTCTGCCTTTCGGCGGCCTTTACCCACCTGACCAACCTCATAGACCTTGCCACTATCATGAACCGGGTGAGTGTGGCGGTGGCCCGGGACCCTGTGGCCATGATGGGGATGTACGCCGGCCTGCTCCACGAGAGCGTTACTCAGGCCGGGCTGCCAGCTTACTTGTATGGGGTGTTTGCTTACACAACCTCGCTCTACCACTTGCCTGCAGCAATAACTGTGACCTTGGGAGTAAGCGCACTGCCTTCGATTTCGGCGCGGTGGGCGCTTGGTGATCGCAGCCAGCTGGCGCAGCAGGCGGCCTCAGTGATAAAACTGGCTGGGCTTATTGCTATTCCGGCGGGGCTTGGCCTGTTCGCTCTCAGCGAGCCAATACTTACCCTGCTGTTGCCCGCCCAGCCTCAGGATGTGCCGGTGGCCGCAGTCATACTGCGAGGAATGGGCATAGCCGCGATACTGCTGGCGATAACCACCCCTATGGCCAGTATCTTTCAGGCAGTCGGCCGGGCAGATATTCCGCTCAAGCTTATAGCTGCCGGCGCGGCGATAAAACTCACCTCAAACTGGGTGCTGCTTGCCATCCCAGAGTTGAATATAAGGGCAGCGGCTTATGGTACTATTTTGTGCTATGGTTTTGTGCTGGTGACCGGTAGCCTGGCTCTAAACAAAGTAGTTGGCCGCCCGGTAAGGGTCGCAAAAAGCCTCGCAAGGCCACTCGTGTGTGGAATATTGTGCGCCATAGCGGCAAATACTTCCTATGAGCTGCTCTCTCGCGTGATGGGCTTTAGGCTCGCCACACTGCTTGCAATTGCCATTTCGGCTGGAGTTTACGCGGTTTTCGTGCTATTTATGAAGATAATAACCAAAAATGAGGCTATGTTATTGCCAAAAGGAAAAAAAGTTGTAAAAATACTTGAAAAACTCTCGCTTTTAGGGTAATATGAGTGATGTGTTGGCCTTTGGTTAAAGGATGTTTGAGCACTATGTGGGGCTTTGCACTCAACTGTTTTAAGGATGTGAGGCATGGTTTTTTCGCAAAAGGAGCGTTATGCTACCCAGGATTTGCTGTCTATTATGGAGCTGCTGCGCTCAGCCTGTCCGTGGGACAAGCAGCAGACGCACAAAAGTATCCGTAAAAACCTTATTGAGGAAACCTACGAAGTAGCTTGGGCTATCGACACTGAGGATACCGCCCTGCTCAAAGAAGAACTGGGGGATCTGCTGCTCCAGGTGGTGTTTCACTCTCAGATGGAAAAGGAATGCGGAAACTTTGATTTTGCCGATGTGTGCGACGCGCTCTGTAAAAAGCTGATTGCCCGCCACCCGCATGTATTTGGGGGCACAGAAGCAGGAAATGCTGAGCAGGCATTGCAGAACTGGGATGAAGTCAAGCGGAGCGAAAAGCAGGACAAGACGGCTACAGGTGCCATAGAGGATGTGCCGCGCTGTCTTCCGGCGCTTATGAGATCCCAAAAGGTGCAGGGGCGGGCCGCAAAGACGGGTTTTGATTACCCCGACGCGGAGATGGCTATGTCCGACCTGCGCAGTGAACTAAAGGAGCTTGAACAGGCGCTAAGCGATGGCGGAGCCGCCGGGCTTGAGGAAGAGCTAGGCGACTTAATATTTTCGGCGGTGAATGTTTCCCGCTTTGTAGGGGTGGTCTCTGAAGAAGCGTTGAGCAAATCTTGCGATAAGTTTGCCGCACGCTTTGGAAAAGTGGAAGCCCTTGCACAGGAAAGAAGCATCGATATGCATAAATCAGACATTCAGACTTTAAACAGCCTTTGGAAAGAGGCAAAAGAACAAAAGTAAAAAAACGTGGAGGTAGTAAAACATGACAAAGGCAGAACTTATTAGCGCGGTAGCAGAGAAATCTAATCTCACCAAGAAGGACAGCGACAAAGCGGTAACCGCCATGATCGATGCCATTACCGAGGCACTGGTTAGCGGCGACAAGGTTTCTCTGGTTGGGTTTGGCACTTTTGAGGTAAAAGACCGTGCCGCAAGAAAAGGCATAAATCCCCGCACAAAAGAGCCAATGCCTATCCCCGCTAGCAAGCTGCCGGCTTTCAAGGCAGGCAAAGCCCTTAAAGAAGCCGTTGCGGACTAGTTTTATAATAACAAAAACCAAAACCACAAAGCGCCAACTAAAACGGGAAAACAAGTTCCGGTTTAGTTGGCGCCTTACTTGTATAGGGAGGATGGTTGAGATTGCGACTGGATAAATACCTTAAAGTTGCTAGGCTGATAAAGCGCCGCACCCTAGCTAACGAAGCCTGTGACGCCGGGCGGGTGAGCGCAAACGGAAAAGTGGCCCGCGCCTCTTACGAGGTAAAAGATGGCGACGTGATAGAAATTGGCCTAGGCCAGCGCCCGCTGAAGGTTAAAGTGTTAGAAGTGAAAGAACACGTAGCCAAAGACGGCGCGACTGGCCTTTACGAAGTAATAGAATGATGAATATATACGCTAAGTATACAAACAACCCCTGCCAATCAGTGATTGATCGGCGGGGGTTGTTGCGTTAAAGCTCTAGCTTGAAGAACATGGCATCGCTTAAAGGGTTGTAGCGGTAGGGCTCGGTCTCGGTGAAGCCGAGCTTCTTGTAAAGCACTACAGAGTCCGCTAGAAAACCCATGGTATCGAGGAGCACAGTGCTGTAGCCAATCTCCCTCGCGTTGTCGATGACGGTTTCCATCAGTGCGCGGCCCACTCGCTTTCCACGAAACTCTGGTCGCACAAACAACCGCTTAACTTCGCAGGTGGAGCTATCATAAGGCTTGAGGGCAATGCACCCGGCCAGTTGGCCATCGCAGTCAGCGAGGTACAGCCTGCCATTAGGTAGGCTGTAATCACCTGGGAGGCGGGCAAGTTCGTCCTCGTAATTCTGGAAGTCTAGCGAGACGCCCAGCATTGCTACATACTCGCCGAAGAGCAATTTGACCTCGTCAAGCCTGTCGTAGGCAAGGCCTATTGTCAGACCCATTAGCCCAGATAGGCCTTTCGCACCTCTTCGTTGTTTAGCAGCTCTTTGCCCTGGCCGGTCATGGTAATGCGACCAACCTCAAGCACATAGGCAAAATTCGCTGTTTGCAGGGCCATGTTGGCGTTCTGTTCAATCAGTAGGATAGTAACACCCTGCGCAACAATAGTTTTGATTATATCGAAGATGTCCTTTACGATGAGCGGGGCGAGGCCAAGAGAGGGCTCATCCATCATCATCAGTTTGGGCTTGGACATTAGTGCGCGACCAACGGCAAGCATCTGCTGCTCGCCGCCGGACATGGTGCCCGCCGCCTGCCAGGAGCGCTCCTTGAGTCTTGGGAAGAGGCTGTAGACCCATTCGATGTCCGGCTTTATGTCGTCTTTGCGCAGGTAAGCGCCGGCCTTGAGGTTTTCGAGCACGGTGAGGTCAGGGAAGACCTTGCGCCCCTCCGGCACCAGCGTGATACCCTTGGAGACTATGTCGTAAGGTATAAGGCCGGTAATCTCTTCGTCGTTAAAAAAGACTTTGCCGCCCGAGGGCTTGACCAGCCCGGAGATGGTGCGCAGGATGGTGGATTTGCCGGCGCCGTTGGCACCAATAAGCGTGACGATTTCGCCTTGTGGAACCTCGAGACTGACGCCTTTGACAGCCTCGATGCCACCGTAGTTGACCTTTAAATCCTCAATCCTCAGCATCGTCAGCCACCCCCAAGTATGCGTCAATTACCCGCTGATTAGCTCGAATCTCATCAGGGGTACCATCTGCGATCATCTTGCCGAAGTCCAGCACATAAATCCGTTCGGAAATCTGCATTACAAGGCCCATATGGTGCTCTATCAAAAGGATAGTTAGGTTATACCGGTCGCGTATCTGATGTATGAACTCGGCCATTTCCTGTGTTTCCTGTGGGTTCATACCCGCGGCCGGCTCGTCCAGCAGCAGCAGGGAAGGGCCGGTGGCCAATGCTCTGGCGACCTCCAGGCGACGCTGTAGACCGTAGGGCAGGCTGGAGGCAATGTGGTCCTTGAGGTGCTCAAGGTTTTGCTCTACCAGCAGAGCCATAGCCTCCTCGCGCATACGTTTTTCTTCCCGGTGATTGAGGCGGAAGATTGCAGAAAAGACGTTCTGTTTGGCGCGCATGTGCTTTGCAATCAGAACATTTTCAAACACCGTAAGTGCTTTGAACAGGCGAACATTTTGGAATGTGCGGGCAATGCCGCGATAGGTTATTTTGTCGGGTGTAAGCTTGACCGTCTTGGTGTATTTTCCTTTGTTCTCGCCCTTGTATAGTTCTTTCATCTTGCCTTGCGGGTAGTTTTCGGCGATAACTTCGCCATTTAGCGAAACCCGCCCATTGGTCGGCTCATAAACGCCGGTTATGCAGTTGAACGCTGTTGTTTTACCGGCGCCGTTCGGGCCGATAAGAGCTACAATCTCGCCTTTATTGACCTCGAGCGATACGTTGTTTGCCGCAACAACACCGCCGAACTGCATAGTGAGATCCTCTAGTCTAAGGACATTATCAGGCATCCACTCCACCTGCTTTCGGTGTAGGTTTGAACTTGCTTCTTATCTTGTCCACGTAGTATGGAAGCTCCTTGTCCCCCATCAATCCTCGTCGGAAGAAGAGAACAACACACATGATTATGACAGAGAACACTACAAGGCGGAAGCCGGAAACGAAGACTTGCTCTCCCAGGTTGACACCGAAAATGGTGATTCTCTCGAGTCCCAAAAATGCGCCTGAGTCAAGTCCGCGCAACCACCACATTGACGCGAATACGAACAACATAGCTCCGAGTATGCTTCCGGTGATAGAACCGATTCCTCCTAAAACAACGATCAGCAAGAACTCGTAAGTCATAGCCGCCCTAAACTGGATTGGCGCAACTGTTCCCATGAAGATGGCGATTAGCGCGCCGCCGGTGCCGGCGAAGAACGAGCTGATGCAAAATGATAGCTGCTTATGCTTAAAGAGGTTAATCCCCATCGCTTCCGCGGCGATTTCATCTTCGCGTATCGCCTTGAACGCTCTGCCGTAAGACGAAGTGACAAGCAGAAGGATAATGAAGATGCCAACCGCAGACAAAAGTGCGAGCGTAAACGTAATGAGCCCAAAAGTATAGCCGCCGATAGTAATATTAAAGCTGTCCGTTCTGGTAAACATTCGCAGCGGGTTTGCGCCGTTGGTGATTCGACCCATACCTTGCCACATGATGATTGCCCGGATAATTTCGCCAAAGCCAAGGGTGGCAATCGCCAAGTAGTCGCTTCTCATCCGTAAAACCGGAAGACCAACCAAAAACGCAATAAGGGCGGTCACCAGTCCGGCAAGTATAATAGAGATTAGAACGCCTATCATCATACCGGGGCCGCCGAGGAGATTGCCAAATATCTCAGGAAAAGAAACTTTAATCACATAGTCATAATACAGGTAAACCATGTCCCTATAAGCCAGTGGAATCGAGAATATGGCGTAGGTAACTGCGCCTATTAGCATAAACCCGGCGTGGCCAAGGGAAAAGAGACCGGTAAAGCCGTTGAGCAGGTTCATAGAAACCGCGAGCAATGCGAATATTGAACCCTGCCTAAGGCTAACCAAAAGCATATTCATTCTGTCGGTAGGGGCAATCAGCTGCTCTAAAACAATAAGCGATATAAAGAACACGATAAGCAGCAGAACGGTGATTAGATTTGCTGAGCTAAGTTTTTTCACTACTGCGCCCCCCTAAACCTTGTCAGTCGGCTTGTCGCCGAACAGGCCGGTCGGCTTGAAGACCAATACGACAATAAGCAGAATAAATGTAAAAGCGTCAGAGAAAGTGGCCAGCTCCAAGGGTCTGCTAATGATTCCCAAGTTTGCCGGGCCCAGAATGACGTCGAGCCCTCTGATGAGGGTTTCGCTGACTCCAATCAACAATCCGCCGATTACCGCGCCTGGTATTGAGCCGATGCCGCCGAATACAGCTGCGACAAACGCCTTCAGTCCCGGCATTGCGCCGGCTGCCGGGAAAACGCCGGGAAAGCTCGTGAAGAACAGAATGGAGCCGATCGCGGCGAGGAAGGAGCCGATTACAAAGGTCATAGAAATAACCGAGTTGATTTTGATACCCATAAGCTGACTGGTATCGAAGTCCTTGGCGGCCGCCCTCATGCCAATACCGATTTTTGTGTTGTTAATCAACCAAACAAGGGCAAACACCAACGCAATGACCAGGAACGGAGTAACCACCGTTACCCGCCTGGTTGTGACGCCTAGGACAGTAATAGGATCGGATAACCAAGGGATGTTCGGGTACATACGGTTGAGTCCCCCGGTAAAATACAACGCAAGGTTTTGAATTAGGTAGCTGACGCCGATCGCGGAAATCATAACGGACATGCGCGGCGCCGTACGCAACGGCTTGTAGGCCACCCGCTCAATCGTAAACCCTAACGCTACAATCAAGATAATTAAAGCCGGAATCGCCACCCAAAGCGGAAAGGTAGCCGCAAGAAACACCATAAAAAGACCGCCCAACATAAATACGTCGCCGTGGGCGAAGTTAATCAGCCGCAATATACTGTATACCATCGAATACCCGATTGCAATAAGGGCATATTGTCCGCCAATGGATATACCGGACATAAGGTTAGCGAGGACAAATTCATACAGGCTCATATAAAGCCCCCTCTCTGTCTACCATTACGAGCACAGGACAGAAAGAAACGCAGTGCGCGCTTCTTTCTGTCCACAGGGTTAGAGCTGAAGATTCAGCCGAGTATCTACCAGGTTTTATGTGTGCCGGCACATCCCTCAGCTTCTCGCGACGATATCGCGTGGGAAGCCCGCCCATGGCTCAATGATACTTTTAAAATTCTTTTACAGACTTTGTTCTGCGTAGAATTCCCACACGCCTCTGTAGTCGACCATCTTAACAAACGCAGTGTTACGACGAGCGTCGCCGTATTCGTTAAATTCAATCAAGCCGGCAACAGGACCTATAAAGGAGGTGTCCCAAGTTGCTTGTAGGATAGCTTCGCGATCATCAAGGGTACCGGCTCTGTGGAAAATATCAAGAGCGAGCATGTAAGCGTCGTAGCCCATCGCGGTAAAACCGGCAATTATATCGGTGCCGCCGTTGTTGGCAAGTTGAGTGGGGTTGGCGTTAAGCCATGCTTTGAAGTCTGCGTCCCACTCAGGTGCGCCGCCCTCTTGATAGAAGGTGGTGACCATGACTTCAACATTTCTGCCTCTTGCAGCGTCTACAACTTGAGGAGAGTCCCAAGTGTCGCCAGCGAGCAGCGGAATGCCAACGCCTACGATATCTGCTGCAGAGATGATCAGAGCAGCAGCTTCAACAGAGGTGGGCGCGAATATAACTTCTGCGCCTTGAGCTCTTGCATTGTTCATAAAGGCGGTGAAGTCAGATGTTCCTTCCGGGAAATTCTCCTGTATTACGGTACCGCCATTAGCTTCGAAAGCTTCGCGGAAGAAGTTGGAGAGCCCTTGCGAGTAGTCATCACCCAGCAGCGAGAGAATGAAAGCGGTATCCGCGTTCAAGGTGTTGGCTGCAAGGGAAGCAAGGACTTGGCCTTGGAAGGGATCAAGGAAGCAAACGCGGAAGTAGTGGTCGTTGCCGCGAGTTACGCCAGGGTTTGTGCAGGAAACACCCATGGCGATAAGGCCGGCATCTCTAAAAACGTCGGAAGACGCCATCGAAACAGCGGATCCGTAGGAACCAAGAACAAAATGTATACCGCGAGCTACCAAGTCAGCAGCGGCTGCAGGACCATGAGCGGTGGAAGACTGATTATCAACTTGCTCAACCCGGACCCGGTGAGTTACGCCACCGATATCAACGTACGGGTGCCTGTAGTTTGCGAATATTGTGCCCAGTGATTCTTGTCTGCCGCCAGCGCCATTCGCGCCGGTTGCCGGCTGGAACAGGCCGATTACGAGCTCCGGCATGTCACCTTCTGGTGCAGGGGCATCCCCTTCTGGTGCGGGGGCATCCCCAGAAGGGGATGGTTGGGCAGGGGGAGCCGGTTGGCTTGCAGGGGCGCCGCAACTGGCCAATAAACCTACTACCAATATAAGCGCCAGCGCAATGGGAATAAATCTCTTCATAAGTCATCCTCCTTATAGATGTTATGTCCATAATAACACCAAATGCAAAAAAGTCAATGAAAAGTCAATGACAACAATGACAAAAAAAACTACAAAGAAATAATAAAACGATACATGTCGCCACTTTTTGTTGTGTTTTAGACCATTTATCGACGTTTTGCATTGGCACAGGGCCCATACCCTGATAAAATGTAATCTAGCACAAAATTATCCAATTTGTCAAGTAGGCAAATACACCAAGATTGTCTAGATACAAACAAAAACAAAGGCGTGATACATAAAGTGGATAAAAACAAGAAGAAAAATATAGCGATAATGCTGAGTGTATTCATCATCTCGCTTTCGCTTTTTACATATCAGATCATATTGACCAGGCTGTATTCGGCGATCCTGTTTCATCACTATGTGTTTTTGACGACCTCGTTTGCCATTTTGGGCGTTGGTGTTGGCAGCATTCTGGCGTATTGGGATAAAGAGCGGCTGAAGAAGATTTTTGGAACGAATCCAGCGCAGACCGAAAAAGTAATGACGCAGTTGAACAAGGGGGCGCTTGTGTTATCGTGCGGGTTTATCTTGGTATTTGCGCTCATTTACATTCAGCCGTTTGTTGATAGCTTGCTGATTTACATTGGCCTTGGTGTCATACCGTTTGTCATTTCTGGCTATTTGTTTTCGGTGTTGTTTAAAGTGTGGCCGCATATCAGTGGGAAGCTGTACTTTGCCGATTTGCTGGGCGCCGGAGTTGGCAGCATAGCTATTATCTCCCTCCTTGACAATGCGGGAATGTTTGCGGCAGCGGCAATCATATGCTTGCTGCCCTCCTTGGTTGCGGTATTTTTATTGCCGGCGGCCAGCAAAAAGCTGAAAATATCGCAGTACGCGCTTGCCGCAGCATTGCTTTTGTCAACGTTGTTGCCTGCGCAAGCTGCAAACAATATAGAAACAAATTTTTACGCGCTGCTAAACAATACAGGAAAAACTTTTGGGGAAATGCAAAGAAGTGGATTATCGCCACAAATTGTGTTTTCCCGGTGGGATTCCTTTGCCCGCACAGATGTTATCGAACTACAGAATATTCCGGAAGTGAAGATAATCACCATTGACGGCTCGGCAAATGCCCCGATGTATGAATTCGACGGAAACTTAAGAGATATGGAAAGGTTTACAGGTAATACTGGGTATGTTCCGTTTGCGGCCGGGACAGTCGATAGAACATTGATAATCGGAGCTGGGGGTGGTCGGGGTGTTTTGTACGCCCTTGCGGCTGGAAGCAGAGACATTGCAGCCGTGGAAATCAATCCGGCCAGCATAGAGGCGGTTAGAATGTTCGGGGACTTTAACGGGCACGTCTTTGATAGACCGGAAGTGCGCGTATATGCCGCGGACGGAAGAAACTTTGTGAGAAATACCGACGAGCGTTTCGATGTAATATTCCTATCCTTGGTGGTGACTAACACGACTCAAGGGGTTGGGTTCGCGCTGTCTGAAAACTACATCCATACCGTGGAGGCGATGGAAGATTACCTGAACGCACTGAGTGCGGACGGCAAGGTCGCCTTTGTGGCTCACGACCAGCTCTCGCTTTTCAGGCTTATCACAACCGCGATCCAAGCGCTGGTCAATAGGGGCGTTCCACTTGGGGAGACGCCCGACCACATCGCGATTTTTTATCAACTTGTGGATTTTGGTCACTTTACGCAAATGATTGCCCCGGCAATTATTGTCATGGACAGGCCGTTGAGCGAAGAGGAAAGCCTGGCGATCTTAGAAGAAATCGAGCGCATCGGCGCAACGCCGGAGCATATACCCCATCTGCACGAACAGGGATTTGTTTCGTTGCTGAGCGGAGGGCTGTTTACATTCGATCAGCTAGTTAACGGCTTTGGCCCGGGAAGTGAACCTGTAACCGACAACAGCCCCTACTTCTTTAACTTTGAAAGGGGCGTCCCTGCGGTTTTGGTACAGATACTGGTGTTCAGCTTATTGGGCACACTTTTGCTGTTTGTGCCATTTATCAAGAAGAAAAAAGGCGACCTGTGGCCGGCGCTATACTTTGGTCTACTGGGCATGGGGTTCATGATGATTCAGATTCCATTTATACAGAAATTTATCCTATACTTGGGGCACCCAACGCTGGCGTTTTCTTATGTGCTGGCGGCCATGTTGATTGGGTGCGGAATGGGTGGCTTCTTTAGCGGCCACAAATTGTTCCGCGAGGCTGTGGGTAGGGTATACTTGCCGCCAATCATAGCGGCGGTGGTTTGTCTTATTTTGCTGCTGTTACTGAGCGGTATCTTCCAGCAGACTGCGGGGTTTGGCGTTGCCGGGAAAGTTATTGTCGCGTCTATAGCTGTGGCAATACCTGGCTTTTTCATGGGGATGCCGTTCCCTAGAGGGATGATCCTTTTGGGTGAAAGCAATAAAAACGATGTTATTCCCGTAATGTGGGGGATAAACGGAATCATGTCGGTAGCGGGTTCGGTGTTGTCGATTATTTTGTCCATGACATTTGGGTTCACCGCCGCGCTGGTTGTAGGGTCGGCAATTTACCTGGCAATAGGGTGCTTTAGAAAAATATAGCGGGGCTGCCCCCTACAAACAGGTGAAGAGCACACCCCGCGCAGGTGTGCTCTTCGAGCTTTGCCTTATTATGATCAACGGGATTCTAAACTGCTCCAGGGGGTATTTGAGGTTAAGGTCTAACCCTGCAGGGGCGCACCCCCAGGCGTTCCGGTGCTCCCGTAGACCCGTTGTTGTAGGTGCGATTTTCAATATGCTTGTCCGCTGTAGCAGTAAGGTACGCGCCCCTGCGCGTACCGATATTTCCCCACAAACCCGTGCACCCTTGTGTGTCCCACCTTTCCCCACGAGCGCATCGCTGTAGGGACGGGATTTTCTCGCCCGCAGGTTTGCATCGGGCCCACTGATTTGCCCCAACCTGGCGCTGTAGGGTCGGGGTTCCATCCCCGACCGCCAGGGTCAAGTTCAAGGTCAAGACCAAATATTGAATCAGCCTGCGGGCTGGGGTTAATGTACCGCTTATGCCGCGGAAGCGAATTAATATTAAGACTTTGAACTTGGCCTTAAAGTTCTTAAAGCTCTTGGCTTAAAAAGCCACCCAAAATCCTTGAAGCGATCTTTAAGCTTGTCAGCTATACTTTGTAAACTCAGCCTCTATTTCCTTCGGGTCTTTTGTCTTCTCCAAAAGTATTGCCAGTTTCAGGCGGGCTTTGGGGCCGGTCAGGCCGTTTGAGTAAACAATGCTCTTAACCTGCCTGGTTTTCAGGGCCTTTCCGCCACCAGAATAATCGTAGAGACCTTGGGCTTGGCCGTCGATGCACCTAGTCGCCAGCACTATGGGAACACCCCTACTCTCTACTTTTTGCAGACACTCGACGATCCACGCGGGTATGTTGCCGGCGCCAAAAGCTTCCACAACCAAACCGTCTATCGGGTATTGGCCCTTCTTTTCAGCCAGCGCCTCGAGCGCGTCAAAAACCGTTGAGTTTATCCCGGCATGGGCTTTTACCAACAAGACGTTTTTAGTTATACCATCCACTTCGTAATGCGTGCGTGGCGGCAGTGCGCGACCAAAGACGACCTCTCTTGGCGAGATATACCCAATAGGGCCACTCCCCGGGCTCTGGAAGCCTGCCAGGTTAGTGGCGTGGGTTTTTATCACGCTGCGCGCTGCGTGAACTTGCTCGTTAAACACAACCATTGTGCCCATACCCTTTGCGCCGTCGCTCATAGCGACCCGTATCGCGGACTGGTAGTTGAACAATGCATCAGACCCCAAATCGTTGGTAGAACGCATTGCGCCGGTTATCGCAATAGGGGTATCGCTTGGAACGGTTATATCTAGGAAGTAAGCGGTCTCTTCCATTGTATCTGTGCCATGGGTAACAACAACGCCATCGAAGTTGTCGCTGCTCAGCTTTTTCTTAATTGCGCTTGCCAGAGCTGCCATAGTATGCTCGGTCATCTGTGGTGAGGGAACACCGAAAATCAGCTCTTCAACTAGCTCTGCAGTGTCTAACACGCTGTTTAGAAGAGGATTGTTCTCCTGCACATTTACGCCGCCGTCTGCGTCCTTCTTCATCGAAATAGTTCCACCGGTGTGAAAGACTGCTACTTTCTTTTTTTGCATACCTAACCCGTCCTTTCCATTTAGCAGTAATAGTGAAAATGAACTTTCCGCCCTGCAAAACCTACATTGCAGGGCGGAAAATAGCTGGAATTAATGTATAGTTATCGGGAAATGAAAGCTTAGATTGCGTGTGGCATTACAAGAGCGAGGAAAATGTTGATTATGAGCAACACAGCCATGCCCACAAGTATGGACGGCCGTTGGAATTTGTTTGCGAGCTTGAGGTCCGAACCGGGAATGACGGGTATGACGGTGGAGAGCGCAGCTACCGGTCCACCAGTCAGGTAATACTGCATTATAGCCGGGCCGCCTGCAGCGGCTACAGCTGCCGCAACCGGGTTAACACCGGCAGCCAGAAGCGCCATCAGAACTGGGAGAATGAACGGGATAGACGCGCCGTTAGACTGAGTAACCAAGCCCGCGAAAGAGCCAACAAAGAACATGATGAGAATTAGCGCCAAAGGCCCTGCCGACATTGCGCCATAAAGCGCGCCGCCAACAACAACATTGCCTACGCCTTCAACATACTCAGATCTGACCAGAACGTTGATTAGGCCTATCTCATTGACAACCCTGGCCATGAACAAGAACGCAACTGTGGCAAATAGCGGAACGGTAATCCGCCCGAGGCCTTCCATCATGCCCTTCTCGCCCTGGATGAAATTGCGTATGCTCATCAAGACAACGATTAGCGCGGAGCCGATACCGACCATCAAGACGGGGATACCTGCGACGAACGCCGCAATCAAGATGATGAAGGGAATGATGGCTTTCCCGAACGGGACGTCAGAGGTTTCGAGTTGGAGGTCAACTTTTTGGTCGAGCGTGCCCTCATTCTTCATCATACGGCGAACCCGGATATAGCTAGCGGCAAAAATAGACAGCGCAACAATGATTCCGACAATGTTGGTAGGTCCCCATGCAATACCGGTCATAGCTACAACAGCTAAGATAGTTGGGTGAGTAAAACCACCCAAGTTGCCCAGGTGACCCGCGTGAGCCAAAATACCGGCGACGCGGTTTTTGTCCACACCCATTTGCACCGCAGGCGGGCCGGTGACAACACCGGTAATAGCGGGCTGTGTAAAACCGGTCATACCGCCGATTATACCGGCGCCAATACCGCCGGCTGTTGCAACGCCAGGGCCTCCGCCTAGCTTATGGCCAATGCGAATAATCTGGAGGATGATACTGTTGAGGAATCCGACCTTCTCCATGATGCCTATGAACAGTAGAACGCCCAGCATATCCAGAATAACAGGGTTCAAACCGCTTGCAATTACCAGACCAATGACGTGTGGGCCATCATATCCGGCAGGGGCAAATGCGGCGTTTATAGGGAAACCCGCCGCCAACGCGGCAACAGTTGCACCCACAAAGGCCGTTAGGTAGAGCGGAACCTTGCCGCTAATCATTGCGATTAGCGCGACGATAATGATAATTTGTGCTGCAAGCATTTTATAGCCTCCTCACTTTCAAAATGTAATGTCCGTTACATCTTACCATCTTCCACAGAGGCTGTCAATAGCGGATTTTGATATATTATGACAGCCTATTTAAAGACAAGTTCGGGTGGGATTATTGCGTTATTTGCGGGCGTGTGAAGCAACCAAAAATGACAAACAGAAATGAAGAATAGCGGTTCTTTTTACAGCATGGCGGCTATCCAATCACCCGCATATACTCAGGGTCCATTGTCGCATGGTAGCCAGCTGCTAGAATCTCATATTTAGAGAGTCGCAGCCAGTGGCCGAATGTGCCCGGATAGTCTCCGGCTGGGTTCATCTGGGTGGGGCGAGAGCCCAGGCGCTGCTCTGCCGCTGGGATAAGCACATACCGGGTTGTCCAATAATCCAAGGCTACGGCGTCGGTGCTGGCGGCTATCAGGTCGGTTCGCGTAGCGCGGTAGTTGGGGTTAGAAGGTCCACGCTCGGTGCCGATCCATATCATATCCATAATGTTCAGGGCGGGCATTCTGGTGTGGGCCATCTGAGTACCCATGCCGCCGGTTCCGGTGCTGAGGTGGGCCCGGCCACCCGTGAGCATGTCGGATGGCGTACCCATATAGTTTTTGACAGCTCCGGTGACTTGGAACCACCCGTGATGTTTTAGCACCGGCATGTTGATAATTCGCAGCCGCTCACTGTCATAGCTGGAGCTCGTGGAGTCCCATATGCCCTCGCGGAAGCTTATTTGGGTGCCGAACTCAGTGGTAAATTTGGGGTAGCTGATCTCCAGCCCGGTTGAGTGGACATAATCCTCGACCACAAAGCCGTCGGTGTAGTCGCCCTCATTGAATTCGCCCACCCGCACACGTGTAAAAGTGTCCCACAATACGCCGGTTACCTGGTACCCCTGGCTCTGGAAATCACCAGCCACGCTCATCACCGATTGTGCCGGGTCTTCGGCGTTGTTATTTGTCCAGTTCAGGCTGCCGCCGGTGCGTGCGCTGCCAAACTGTGCCTGGCCGTTGTCGGCTATCACAACCTCCCCCGTGAAGCCCTCGGGGTGATCGAGTATTGCCTGGGCTACCCCGCGAATAAGGTCGGTGTTGGTGCCCCCGCGCTCGTCCCATTGGGCGTTGATTTTGAGCAGCACAACGTCATCTGAGCCGAATAGTCCGTGCGGGGACGCCTGTGTGCGGTAGAATGGCTGGCCGCCCTGCTCCATTGAATGCACCAGCCGCTCCACGCCGTCGTCAACTCCGGTGGTCTGCTCCACGAAGATTAAGGAGAGACCGATGAGGTCTTCGGGAGGGGGCGATGGTTCGGGGTCTTCGGCAGGTACAGTCAAAGTTTCCTGCTGGAGTGTCGGCGTGGGAGGCGTGGGTAGCTCAGCCTGTTGTGGTTGTGCGCTTCCATTCCCACAGGCAGAGAAAGTTAGCGCCGCCATTATGGCGAGCACAGCAAGTTTTCCAATCAGTTTGAGCATAGTGTTACTCCTTCCCAAATGCTTATCAGCGGCCTACAAAACTTTTAGCATAAATATTTCTTGTGCCTGCTCAATTGGCGTATTGTCTAAAGAGAGGCTGCCGCGTTCTACATACCCAAGCCTTCTGTAAAAATGTTGCGCTTGCTCGTCTATCTGTGTTGAAGTCATAACAACCTTGTAGCCGAGGCTGCGCATTTCATCTTCCCAAAATAGCATTGACTGTCTGCCAAAACCTCTCCCGCGATAGGCTTCTTCAAGGAAAATCAGAGTAAGAAACGGCATGTTGTCCCAAAACAGATTGTAACGCATAATTCCGATAGGCTTCTCATTATCACTGATAACGTATCCCCGCTTGTCCCTGACCTTTAGCCTAAACTCTCGTTCGTCCAGATGGTTATCAAGCTCAAACCAAAAAGATTCGTCGCCTTCAGAAGCGTATCGGATTCCAAACAAATTTACATCATCCATTCAATAAGTAATCCCGCAACCATTGAGAACACCAAGCAATAGGCTAAATAAACCGCGAATATCCGCCGGCCCAATATCATCTTGACTGCGCTTAGACTGTTTATCTTGGTGGCCGGCCCCGCCAGCATAAAGGCGAGAGCGTCACCCCGGCCCATTCCAACGTGCAGCCAGGCGTTTATCAGCGGGATAACCCCGCCCCCGCAGGCGTACAGCGGAATGGACAGTGTGGTGGCGAAGAGCACACCCAGCCCCCGCCGTGCCCCGAACATTCCGTAAATCCATTCGGGCGGGATATACCTGTCCAAAACTGCGGTCAACGCCACCCCAAGCAAAAGATAAGGCGCAGTGACGCGGAAGGCCTTCACAAGGTCGTGCAGGATGGATTTTTTTATCTGCTCCCCCTCTGCCTTAAAGCGCTCAAACAAAAACAGCCGCTTTCCATCCCCAAACAGCCGGACAAGTACACCCGCCAGCACCCCGGCCACGAGCACAAAGGCAAAGCGCATCAGCGCAAGGTTTCGGCCCAGCACCACCGTGAGCAATAGCAGATTCGGGTTGAGCATCACAGAGCTAACCATAAAGGCTGCGAGCAAGTAGGCAGGCAGCCCCTTTTTGCCCAGGGCGGCGATAACCGGCACCGTGCCGAACATGCAGAGAGGCGAGGCAATGCCTAAAAGCGAAGCCGCGCAGATATGCGGTAGCCTCAGCCCCTTAGCGCCAGTCAGTCCGGACACCTTTGTCGCGATTTTGCCAGAGAGATAGACTGACACCAGCGAACCAACCAACAACCCGGCAACCCAATATGGGGAAATCAGCTGCAACTGACGCCATATTCCGCTGAGCAGCATAGTGATTTCGTGGGCCATTTGCTGTGAATACCTCTGCTTTAATATCGCACCAAACCTTTAAGTACTTGTCCACTTTTGTTCAAAATATAACATATCCGCGACGCTGTTGCAACTGTGAAATTGTAATATACTGTTACATCCTACTGTAATGTTGAACACTTATATGGAAATTGAAACCAGAAAATGTGGCAATATATATTGCAAAAAAAGGCGAAATATGGTATAATGCAGGCAGATATATCTTGTTTTATAATGTGTACTCTCATTTGGAGGAGATTATCAGTGGTGGTTTTTTGGGGATATTTTCTTGAAGCGTTAAGTACTCAATGGATAGTTGTTGTGTTAGGGGTAGCTACGGCGTTAATAATGATAGTATTGTCTAAAGCTGACCGAAAAGCAAAGATAAGAGCATTGCTTATAATATCAGTGATAATTCTAATTCTAATTATCACGGCGGCTATCAACACACGCAACCACACGGCCGCCAGTACATATGATAACTCAAATGCTTTAGTGACAGAGGAAGCGGCTAGCAATGTTATTATCCATAGTTCATGGGATTTTGAAACACTTATACCGGTAGGTTCAATTGGTGGATTTTTTATTTTCTTAATCCACCTAATACATTCGTTTCTTGTTGTAATCAGCGTTTATGTCGGACTTAGAGCAGGGAGTGCTAGAGTAACGCTAATACTCCTATTCACCTGGTTGGTTTTACTAATTCCGATAGCGCTGTTATTGAATTTTGGCATGGGAATTCACAGTTTCTGGTTTTGGGTTCTTTTAATAGCGATACCATCGCTACTTGTGTACAACCACATCCTTGAACTTGAGGTTCCCGAGGAGGTGGTTGTTCCCGATATAATAAGTGGGTTCATTTACACGTTAACTTTTACTACTGTAGTTACCGCTATAGTTTACACAATTAGATACTGGAGCATGTTTAGGCGATGATAAGGATTGTTTAGGTTGAGGTGGAGTTTTTGTGATTAGTATTTGCGTCTAATTCCCCCAGCTAAAGGCCAGCAACCCATCCCCCAGATAAATCTCCTGCGGCCGAGCGATATTTATATGTACCACATAGCTTGCCCGCAGGACGAACTCGTCTTCCACAAGGCTGCCGTGCAGAGTGCGCTCTATAATAGTACCCCCGGCAAACTGGGCTGCCTGAGCAACCTCTAACTCGAACATGGCACGCTCAAGGGCCTGCTCTTCGTCAAAGCGAACCGGGACTTCGCGCATCAGGGTGAAAGCTTCGCTGCGGTGGGTTATCGGCAACTGGACGCCCAGCAGCATGAGCGGGGTCTCTGTCCGGTCTATCACATATGGTCGCGCTATATTGCGGGGGAAGAAGAGCGGCGCCTCAAAGCCAAACACCCGCAGGAAGTTGCGGCGAGCACTCGAGCCGGTCTCCTCGTACGCGGTCTGGTCGAGCGGCACACGAATTTCTATCTCTCGGTAAACCTCGGCGATTATATCGGCCCGGGCATGCCGCAAAAGGTTTTGGCCAAAGCTATCTTGGGTTATTCCGCTGACTATTACCTGCCCCTCATAGACAGCGTCACCCTGTTTAAGCATCGGTTGCCCCTGGTAGACCCGCATCTCAATCAGCTGTCCGGGGTAGGCGGCCACTATATTGCTCGGAGTGCGTGGGTCGATATTCGGAGGGGTGGGTATGGCCTCGTTTACCACCACGTAAATACTAGAGCCGTCGATGTTCAGGGCAATCCAACCCAGATCCCGCACCCCAAGCATTGTCAGCCGTTCGACTTCGCGCACGTTGATTCCTCGGCGCAAAACCCCCGGGCGCACACCGACCTCTTCCAGCTTCTGTATGATAGTTTCTTCAGCTATTATCTCGTTGCCCACTACCTCTATAGTCCAGATAAATCGGGTCATCCCAAACAAAAAGAGCGCGAAGATGCCAAGGCCTACCAGCAGGCCGTGGCGTTTTTTTAGCCGTCTTTTCTTGAAGGGAAGCCCGGCTTTTTTTTGCAAACGCAAGCGCACCCCCGCCTTTTTAGCCAGTGGGCGCAGGCGGCGATAATCGGCGGCGTGAACGCAGCCGGTAAGGGTTTGCCCTCGGCGCTCCACATCCCAAACAGGGATACGTTCCCAGGCCAGTAGGCTGAGGAACCGCTCAAGCAAAACCCCGGAAATCTCAAAGCGGACGGTCCCGCGCAGCCGACGAAAAAGGCGGATTAAGATCATAAGCTCCCCACTCTTCTAAATTATGAAAGTTACGAATGTGGCGTCAATAGTCACCGTTCGATGAACTCTACATTCAATATGTATCCCTGTACAACGGCGCTATTTTGTGTGAGCGCGCGCAACTGCAGCCCCCGGCCGGTAAACTTTGCGCTCAGCTTTTTACCCGCCAAGCGGATAGCATCTGGGTTGTATTCGAGCACACCGGTGCAGCCGGTTATCACAGCCTCTGTGTTGCCGGCCAGCTCTATCTGCATTTCCTGGGTTATAACAGCGCCGGGGATGTCAAACAACTCACTTATACCGGTCCTGGGTTTGGGGCTTTCTTCCCCTGCGTCTCTGCCCCTGCGGTTTTTGCGCATACTGCTCACCCCTTCCCACAGGTTGGATACTTATATAGATATGTACCCCCTGCAAGCGTGAGAACCAGAGGGCTCCCATTGGTTATGCCGCTACCCGCCTGCTCATATATATAGGAGAGAAAACACTGAAAGGGCGGCGACGTATGGGGGATAAGGCGGGGAAAATTTTCGGGCCGGCGGGTGCGTGGCTGCTGGTCCTCTTGGGGATAGGGTTGCTGACACGCTCCCAGGACATAGCGGCGGGGGTCATGCAGGGTCTGCGGATAAGCGGTACGGTGCTTATTCCGGCGCTTTTTCCGTTCATGGTGTTTTCATCTTTTCTTGTGCTGAGCGGTGGGGCGCGCATCATTTCGGTTCCGCTGAGCCTGATAACTAAATACGTCTTCCGGTTGCCGGGGCAGCATGGGGTGGTGGTGCTGGCGAGCCTTATAGGCGGCTACCCGGTGGGCGGAAAGATGATCTCTACCCTTCTTGAGCAGGGTATGATTGATCGCTCCACCGCCGAGCGTATGCTGGGTTTTTGCTATGGTCCCAGCCCTTCCTTTATGATTAGCGCGGTAGGTGCGGGGATGCTCTTCGACATTCGGTTGGGGGCACTGCTCTTTGCCGCGCAGATAGTGGCATCGGCTTTGGTTGGCGTGATATTTTCGCTGAAAGCCCCCCAGCCTGCAAAAGAGAAGGCATCGATAAAAACAGGGGGCGTGGTGAGTGCGTTTGTGGTTGCGGTGAACGGGGCTAGCTCCGCCATGATAAATATGTGCGCTTTTGCCGTGCTGTTTTCCGGACTGTTGTATCTAATAAAGGGGAGCGGCGCCATAGAGTTTTTAGCTGCGGCAACCAGGCTCAGTCCGGACTTTATAGGCGCTCTTAGCGCCGGGCTCTTAGAGGTGACTTCGGGTTCTGCCTATGCCGCCGTGCTGGGCGGGCAGGCAAGGATTGTCCTCATCGCGGTCTTTGGAGCCTGGGGCGGATTGAGCGCGATTTTCCAGGTGGTTTCGCTGTTTGGCAAAACACATTTGAGCTGGAGATATTTCCTCGTAGGTAGGGTGTTGCACTGTATTTTCGCGGCAGCCTTATCTCTCGCATTCTACCGTTTGCTTTACGCGGCAATGTCTGCAGTTCCTACTATACTGCACTCTGCCATGCCAGTTATGCACTCGGACAACAGGGATTGGGTAGCGGCGGTCTGCCTTCTTGTAATGTGCGCTATACTTACATCGAACCAAGAACAAGATGTTGACAGATAAACGGGGAAGGGATATTATTGGGGGCATTGTTCATTATAAATGTTGAATACGATAGGATTGATGCTTATGGAATTTACCCTTACGTTAATAAGAGGTGCGTACACCGAGTGCGAAAAAGAAGGCCGCTTTCTGGGCAGGCTCGACCATCCGGCACACAAAGATGGGGTGGAAGTGCTACGCGGTAAAGCTAGGGCTGGAGAGTATCCCGCAGCGCAGGCGGTGTTCTCCAGTCCGCTTATTCGCAGCCTTGAAAGCGCTTATGCCATTTACCCGGAGGCGAGCATAACAACGCTTGCTCAACTGGCCGACTTTGATTACGGTGCCTTGGCGGGCAAGAGTTACAGCGAAGTTATCGCGGACAAGCTGTTCGAGGCTTGGGCCTTCTCCAAAAAGTTGACCGCTCTACCGGGGGGAGAGTTGCCCTATGCATTTTTTAGCCGCTGCAGCCAGGCTTTGCGCGAGATTGCTGGCTGTGCCCGGAAATACGGATTGGAGAGAATAAGCGTTGTTACTCATAAGCTGGTGATTAGTGCAATGCTGCAAAACAGAAGCATGCCGGGACACCCTTATTGCGATTATCATCCCGATTACGGCGGTGGCTTTGTCACTCGCCACAGTGATAGAGGAGGGCTAAGTGTACTCAAAAAGCTTTGATCGAAGCCGTGGAATAACGCGAATTTACGAGTATTTACCAGCAAGATGGTAAAAGGCAGTGCCGATCTTGAAAAATCCCCCGAAAAAAGATGGTTTAAGGGTATTGACATTGCTCACATGAATATGATATTATTTCCTGGTCGCCTAACGAAAGAAAATGTTGGCCAAGTGCTTGACAAAGAGTGGGTGGCATGCTAGAATAGCCTTCTGTGGCAATGACAAGAAAATATAGTTACTTGTCGCAAGAAGCGCTGCACCTTGAAAATTGAACAACGTTTATGCTTGAGAAGTGGAAGTATATGGGTATAAGTTTTTACGAGAGTGAGGACTTTGCTGCGGTTGATAGAGTTGTGGATTACTGAGTGATTTAC
>Ga0131853_10001772_pt1 | contig 38564 bp, 44 predicted proteins | sample TergutLab28metaG_FD_92764 | JGI IMG/M metagenome (GOLD analysis project Ga0131853, IMG submission 92764) | Labiotermes labralis P1 segment gut microbial communities from Petit-Saut dam, French Guiana - Lab288 P1 (version 2) (version 2) | ecosystem: Host-associated > Arthropoda: Insects >... | reverse complement strand
ATTTCCTAGACACATGTCGGGAATTCACGAAACGTCACCCAGGATATATGGTAAATCTATTTCCATGTTTTTAGGATGGCGAAATGTCGCCGCGGTGAGTTGCATTCACGCGTGCAAAACAAGCTCAGGAAATGCATATACCGCAACTTGCTTCTTAGTCAACTGAGAGAACAAAGATTATTTAATTTGCAATCATTTACCATATTCATTGATGAATGTTAATATATGACAATCAATCAAATAAAGTTAATTAGTACAAATAAATTCTGTAGGAGGAAGACTATATAACACACACATACATACATACTTTAATATATATAGGCACTCATACCTACATACACACGCTTTTATACATACATAATATCATATATAACAATTAGTATTACTACAATTAATGGAACATCCTTTTATTATATTTAGCAAAAAATAAATCATACCTACACAAACACACAAATATATATATACACAAACACATATATACACACATACTTACATACTCGCACATACATATACATTATTACATAAATTCATATATAAGTACACGTATATAAAATTATACAAACACTTACATACTAAAACATATATACTTACCGATATGATACACAAATGCATATATATATAACTATACACATACATGCACACATACATTTATACATTCGTATAAATATACATATATATACAAACGTTAATAAATAAGTACACAAATACCAAAATACATATACACATATACACTAACATACACACAAAATTAAACTCGTACATTCATGTATTCTTGTATATATAAACACATACCTACATACACACATACCAACACACATACACACACTTAAAACCATACGTTTCAACACACATAACATATTCATACATAAATACAGACATATATAATTATACACATACAATATTGTTACAAACACACCTATTCATACATACACACATTTATATATATTGATAGACACATACATACATACTGACACATACACAAATACATAAGTGTGTACACACATAGTACATACATACATAAATAAACATATATATTTCCACATACAAAAATAAATACATGCGTACACACTTACATACAATCACCCACATAAATTCATACATCATACGCATATATATATATATATATGTATATAAACAAATAAAAGTATAAATGCATGTATACATACATACAAATTTATATACACACATATATATACATACGTTCGGAAACAAAATACGTACACACTCCCATACATATATACGCACTTACATATATTGCTACATTCATGTGTACAATCGCGTAGATTGTTACAATTTTACAAACCCTATCATTCAAACATAACCACATAAAATGGTACATTCATAAAAGACAAATTACAATTAAACAAAATATTACATGAATATGAAAATACATACATAAACATAAATAAAAATATAAATAAACGCCTAAATACACAAAAATTAATTCATACATAAGAACACACATACATAGCCACATAGATATTTATACACACATAGATTCCAATACACATACTTATGCAAGTATACATAAATATATAAATTAATAAATAAATATTCGAACATTTATACACAATTAATATAATACATACACACATACATGCACCCATAAAACATTCACACTACACATATAGGCATACAAATATACATAAACATACACATACATAGACACACGCATACGTAAGTACATACTTACATTCATACACACATATATACTTATATACGCATTAAAACTACAAAACTTATATTCGTATATACATACGTACATAATCACAAATTATATAGAGGCATATACACACATATATACACACACGTACAAGTAAAATATAAATAAATTATAGACTCGCACGATTTAATATATACATGTATATATAAATACATTCATATCTATATTCATAATTACACAAACAAAATCATACCCACACATACATATTTATATAGACATATATACATATATACACAATTAAATACATGCATACAAGTATAATTACAAACATACATACATACAAACACACATTTATAAACAAACATAAATTCATAAATAATACATACATAAGCACAATTATAAACACACATAATTATACATGCATAGTATATACATATATGAATAGGTACATACACACATGCATAAGACAATACACAAAGAGTTAAACGTACATACATTCATATACTTACATAAACTTGCATACATTCATACATAAATACATACACGAATAACCACTTACCTACATATATACATATAATCAAAAAGAGACATTTCATATATACAAAAATAGAAAAATACATACCTACATATATATATAGACACATACGTACAAACCGGCATATATAAATAAACACCTAAATACATACACTTATACATAAACTTATACATACACACAAACATAGACATACCTTCAAAATAATATACACATACATTAATTCACACAAACAAAAATACGCACACATATACATATATGTATACATTCACACATTCACATATCAATATATACACACATACATACGTACATAACCACATGTATATACAATTCAATACGTACATTCATAAAATACTTGAAAACATACGTACATAAATAAATACAAATATACTTACTTATATCCATCCATTTACACGTATATACCTACATACAAACTTATACAAAGTCATACACACATACATACATAATACTTAAAAAGCAAACATATACACATATATAGAATAATAAACACACGTACAAATATATTAATGCATACATGCATATAAACACAATATATATTTACACCTATACAAATATATATACACGCACACACATACAAAATTACATATATAAACACATACGCACAAACTTACATAAATACAAAAAACATGCACACATTCATACAAACGTGCCTACACACACATACAAATACATACAAACCTACATATAGTCTTATATACAAATATATTTATGTATATATCTATTCATAAATATATACGCACCTTTACATACATAATGCATATCAAAACACTTACACGTATATATACATAATTACGCACATACTTACATTTATACATACATTATAATATTGCTATACATAAACCTACTTAAAAACATAAGCACATACATACACATACTTATACGAAAACACACATACATACACACGTACATACTTACGCGTACATAGGTGCTTAAGCACACATACTTACATATACACTTCCATACATATATAAATACATACATAATATACACACACATATATACATACATACACACATAAATACACTAACATTACTAAGTAGAAGCATACATACAATAATACGTAATTACAGTGTCATTACTAAATACAAATGTACATATATTCAGAGTCACACACACATATATATAAAAACGTACACATGCATACATATATTCATAAGAACATACATATGTAAACACATTAACACATACATACACAACATAATTATATACAAAAATAAATACATAAAATTATATTTACCTAAATACTTAGTTTCATATATATAAACACGTACATAAGTACATACACATACATAAAGAAATAAAAATATATAAACACATACATACAAACGAAAGTACACACATATATATTAAAAAACAGATATAAAAATCTTATATTCATACATACATATAAACAGACATACATACATAAACACATAAATGCACATATATATGTATACACATATACATACATATACTCAAACACACGCATTCATACATATATGCATACACATATATACATATTTATACATAAATTCCATGGAGTTATATTTACATATATTCACACATATAAAAGTACATTTACACACTTACGTTCATATATACATATACATAATTACACAAAACACACATGCATACATACAAAATACATACATACGTAAATACACACAAACATAAATACATATTTTAAAAACATACATAAATACGTACATACACACATTCATACACAACTCACATATATAGATACATACATAATCGTAAACGTAACTATATACATGTACATATATACATACACACAAGCACATAAACATATATACTCATACATAATAAATATACACTCATACATAAATAGACAGAAACATCGCACGTACATGTATTCGTTTACACATTTCTACACACATAAATATATATATACATAGATACATATAGACACACATATATACAAACATATCTTTCAAAAATATATCTATACATACATATATGGACACATATATATTCATATTTACGTAAAAACACACATAGAAAACACGCACATATTCGTACTTTGAGAAATACATTTTGAGAAGCGTGGACACATATATGTACACACACCAATACATTTGAACATACATACGTGGAAAACTAAATGCACAAATAATTAATACGTATATGCATTGACATATATGCATGAAAATTTACATTTACACATGCACACATATACATACACACAAATATACTAAACACAAAAGTTCATACATAGACACGCCTGCATTAATTGACACATATATACATATATTCTAACATAAATACGTACATACACGCACACATATTTACATGCATACATTCATAATTTAATAGATTCGTATGTAGATACATACATACGTACAAATTAATAAATAACACATTCGTACCTATATATATATATGCATGCAGACGGACATATATATATATATACACAATTACATGCTTACATATACACATGCATACATATATATATTCATACACACATACAAACATATAGAATTAAATACCTATATACCTACACATATACACGTATATCATACATAAACATATACATATATGTATATAAATATATATATTCATGCATGCACAAACACATACATACATACACACATATATACTTGCGTACACATAACACATATTCAAAATATATACACTTACACTCACAAACGTAAATAATTTCACACATACAATCAAACATACATACACAAATAGACACACACGCGAAGTATATATATTTCATACATTCAAAATAGTTCGTTAATATATACAAACGTATATACATACGTACGAACATACATATAAGCATATTTACGTACATGAATTCATTCAAACATAAACATGGACACAAAAATATAAATACACATTAGCATATGAACATACACACCTTAATACATACGTATATAAAGAAACACAATTATGCTCATGTATACATTCACTTATATATACACATACCTACATATAAACATACAAACGTACATGTATATATACACATCGACACACATAAATACGTACGTATATGCATATAATCATACACATATATTCACAACCATATATTCATGCTTTCATATTCGCAGACACAAACATATAAAATAAGTACACAAATGCATATACATAAATACATGCACAAAAATATATATGTACGTACACATATAATACATAAACACACATAAATAAGTGATTGGCACATAGACACACACATAACCACACGCACAGGTACATACGCATATATTTTCATACATTATTATATATATATAATAAATAAATACATATATATTCAAATAAACGTACTCATTCGTACATTCATATATATATATATACATGCAAACCTAAAGTCAAATACATGCATACACACAGACAAACATATATACACACATATAAATCCATACATCGTACACAATGCTTTAAAAACACTTTACACGGGAGGAATACAGCCGCTCCTTCTATACGGAGCACCGGTTTGGGCAGAAATAGTAGAAAAGGTGCGATACAGGAAAATGCTAACTGGAGTACAAAGGCTAATAAACATAAAGATAGGAAAAGCTTACAGAACGGTGTCAAACGAAGCATTGTGTATAATCACAGGATTAAAACCCCTTCACATTAAAATAAAATAAACGGCGGAACTCTACAAAATAATCACAGGAATCAGTTATATGAGCTCACAAATCAACCGTGAGAAACTCCCCAAACAATGGCTTCACCCAGCAGACAAGGCCATTAACGTCGACGAGGACAAAACACAAGAAGACACAAACCACATAAACATTTACACAGATGGAAGCAAGTCGGAACAGGGCGTAAGAGCAGGTATAGCCATAAAAAGGCCAGGAACAACAACCGTAGAACCGTTGTACAAAATGGACAGCACATGCACTAACAAACAGGCGGAGGCACTAGCAATACTCAAGGCGCTGGAATACGTACAAACTAACTTGGAACACGACGTAGACAAAGTAACAACAGTGTATACAGATAGCATGACGACACTGGAATCACTAGACAACATGAATAAACACACATGCCCTACCAAATAAATAAGTCGAAAAGGGCAAAGATTGGAAGCAGGTGGTTGACAACCATATTCACGTGGACAAAAGCCCATGTGGGAACCACTGGTAACGAACTGGCTGACAAGCTAGCGAAAGAAGCATCAAGTAAAGCAGAAATACCCTTCAGCTAGAATAGAATACCAAAAAGTGCCATAAAACGGGAACAAGAAAAGAATACTTCCCGACAGTAGCGGAGAGACTACAAACGAAAATAAACTTCACACAAAACCTAACGAAAATAGTAACCTGCCATGGAAATATAAAATCATATCTACACAGTTTTAGAATTATAGAAGCACCAGACTGCCCAAGCGGAAAAGGAAATCGAGCAGTAGAAAACATATTATTCGAATGCGGAATTCTAAAGAAGAAAGGGAACGCCTAATAACGGCAGTGGCGAAGACGGACAACTGTCCCATAAGGAAAAGGTACACTTATTAACAGGCACTACACAGCATTCGCAAGATTTACAAAAGCGATGCACAAAATAAATGAAATTAACACAGTAAAAGAAGCATAATGATTGTTAACACCATATATGCATATATACATACATAACTAATTCTTAATATCACTGAAGAAAGATAATCTCTTCAATATTCAATGTAAAAACCATGTAGTATTACAAACAAAATGTAATGGAGCATGCCTATAACTATATTAAAAAAATTCATACATATATACACACACATTCATACACACATACACGCACATACAAACACACATGTTTTTATACACACATATTCATAATACATTCATAGACAAATACATAAATAATTTCGTACATACGTCCACACATAATTACATATACACCTATGTACACACACATACATACAAACAGTCATATATACATAGATACACAAATACTTCCACTCATACTTACGTAAATACATTCGTACCTAACTACATTCATACATACATACTTACACACATATATTTTCATATATACATTTATACATACAAGCATACTTTCATAAATACACTGAAATACATACCGACATAAAATCATACATACAAACATATATACCTAGGTTCACACATATACGCAAATGCATACATTCATAAAATCATGCATACAAGCATACATAGATATATTCACACTTACCTAAAACAAGTATACATTCATACATAAATCCAAACCTACCTACATACATACATACACACACACACACACACACATTCTTACACACATATATAATTACATTTATACAAAAAGTACATTCATTTACATACAAACATACATGTACACAAACAGACATTTGTACACAAATACATGCATACCAACACATATATACGCACACATCCATTCATACGTTTATATATACATACATAAGTACAAATACACTCGTACATTCATACATACAAAAACACACATTCCTTCATACTTTTACACATACGTACATACATATTTTAATACATTCTTTCAAACATACGCAGATATATACCTACATACATTCGAACTTATATAAACACCAGGATGTTCTTCGTACCCTACACGATATATTTGCAGGAGTTGGATTTGGTTTTCAATCTTGTCAGCGAATTCTCACACATTAGCTAATCTTGCATCAGATAACAGCGAAATTTGTGCGGAGAGTTTTGTCCAAGAATCAGTAAGAGAATCGAGTAGACATCTGTCACGATTTGAAGTAATCTTTGAACAATGATTCCAGACTTCTCTTGAACGTCATCACAGGCGACGAAAATAAATTTTATGGTTACGAATCACACACACCTCTGTAATATTCGAAATTGTAAATTCCTGGGTTTCGAAGATCCAAGATAGCACGTATGTAAGAAAGAAATTTGATGATTATGCTCATTTGTTTCTTTAAACAAGCGATATCCTACCCCGGGAATTGGTCCCAACTGGAATGACGTTGAATGCAATATTCTTCTGTGAATTTCCACGATGAATAATTGAAAAATTTCGGATCAAGTGTCTACAGAAATGGCATAAATATAACAAAATTTTACGCCGCGAAAAGGCCAATTTTTCTCACTTTTAGGCCAGGAACAACATGACAGTTTTCCCATCCCCCGAAATTCACACGATCTGATTCCCTGTGACTTATTCTCTTACACAAACTGAAGCTTCAGATGAAGTGTCGAACTTTCGACACCCTTGTAGACATTTAAGTGTAATCGAGGGCTGTAAATGAAAAAAATTCCAAAAAGGGACTTCCATGTATGCTTCCAAGCATGGCAGAAATGCTGAGATAGCTGTATTCGTGTAAATGTGGTTAATTTGAATGTGGAGGAGGAAATTAATTTCGAATTTGGGCAAATGTTCTTTACAAATACTGCCTGGAATGGCGAAACACACTTGTACATATGAATGTTAATACACACGTGTATACATACATAAAAACATTCATACCCACAAAAATTCATATCTTAACACACACACACAAACACACACACACTTATATATATATATATACACATTCATAAACACAAATATTCACAATTTCATACCTACATATATAGATGTTCATATACATAAATATACATATATATACATAAATACACACATAGGCATAGACATTTACATACATATATACATATAATACAAATTTAATAGATTCATATATACATAACACAAACATAAATAAGTAAACATATACAAGCACAAAGACACACATAAAAAATTAATATATATAATAATATATACAAACGTAGAGAAATATATGCAACATACACTCATAGAAATACACATATATATTTGTAAACACAAACATATACACACTAAAATACATAAACACATACATAAATATATACGAAATAAATAAGTACATAACACACACATATATATATACACATACATACATATACAGACATACATACATAAATAGAAAAAACATATATGTACACATTCATACATACAAAGATACATATATACAAACACGCATACGTATATAAATATATACTTACACGTACTATGTACGCGTATTCAAACGTACGTACATAGACACATATATATACATAAATAGATATAAAATATACACACTTATATACACAGACACATTCGTACAGGAACATAGGTACATATATGCAAAACATAAATACAGAAATACTTACATACAGAGTCACAACTACATACATACATACACGTACCAATATACAAACACATACATAAGTGAAATCGTACATATATATATGTACATACACATACATTAATTCATGAACACTTAATTCAAAATTTCATACATAAACACTTACATCCATTCGTACATACATACATACATACTCACATACATATATAAGCAAACACACCTACATACATACATACATACATATGTACATATATACGTACTCAAATATGTATACACACTTCCGTACTTACATACAAAATTGACTTACATAAATAAATCCAAACGTTCATACTCACATAAGTACGTTCATAAATATACATACATACATGCGTACATACACACTTATGTAAATGTATACACAAATAGTTATATGTAATTATATAAAAAAAATATACATACATAGATATATATTTACACATATAAACACATACTTACATAAGTAAATATATATAAACATAAATATATATACACATACATACATACACATATATGTATATACTAATATACATACATACACATACATAAATATATACATACTGAAACACATTCATACATACATGTATAGACATATACATACAAACATGCTTAAAAGCGTATATGTATATATATGTAAACACACATAAAAACATATACACACTTACATACCTACATATATTAATACATAAACGTATATATATATATACATATATGTTCCGTACACACACACACATACACAATTTCATTCATAAACATATATATATACGTAATATACACACATGTAATTACATATATACACACATACATACAAAAAATACTTACGGACGTGTATACATACACAAACAGGTAAATAACAAAGCACATACATACATAGATACATATAAACAATATACATATAATTCATTCTATATATATGTATATATACATAGGTACAAACATGGAGAAATACATATATAAATACTTCTTTACACACATATATACAAACATACCTACACAAACCTACATACATACATTACAATATGGATGCGTGATACCTTATTTTTACACACTCAGTTACATATGTACATACATAAACACGTACGTACACTCATACATACACACATACATAATGCATATACATAATCATTTGTAAATATGAACAAACATACATATGAACATATATATGAATATGTATACTTATGCAACACATACACACGTTCTTACATACTTACATTCATACATACGTATATACACAGGCACATTCATACATTGGTAAATAAATATATATATATACATATAAATAAATACAATTATTCATACATTCCTATAAACATAAATGTATACTTATATTTACTTCTACATATGCTTACAGACGTACTTAAAAATATACAAGCACACACACAATCTTAAATACACCCATACACACATACATGAGTAAGGTTTACATATATATATACATACGTACTTAAACAGATAGATATACACAAACATACATAATTTCGTACATACACATACATATGCTTACGTAAATAAATGTTAATATACACACATATCTAAATATATATATGAACATGCATGTATATACAACACATACATACATGCATAAACACTTATATACATTAACACATGTATACATACATAGGAACATGCATACGTTTACATTCAGTATATTCTAATTTACATATACACACATATATGTACGTATATACATTGATACATACATAAATTCATTCATAAATACATACATACATAGTAACATACACACATAGATACGTAATACATTAGAATATGAATTCATATACACACTAGTATCAGTATATAGAAACGTATATACATATATATATATTCATACTTCCAGCATAAACACATATATACATACATCCATACATACGTAATTACATACATACATTCAAACACACACACGAGCACACAAAATTAAATACACACACACACATGGGTGCGTACATACACACATACTTACATACGTACATAATTATGTACTTACATTCACAAATACATAATTGCATACATACATAATAAACAATCATGTATATAGTTACACGTATATATTCTATCCTATATGCACGCATACAAACAACAATACATGCTTTCATATATATATATAAGTACGTCCGTACATATCTACACACATATATACGTCCATACGTGGATATATATAATACAACATGCATTAATATAAATACAATTTCATAAATTCTTACACACACCAATATATACACATACATATACATAAGCCTAGATACGTTCGTACACAAAATTACTTATAAAAATATATATGCATATAGAAGTATATAATACCTATGATCATGCTTACATAAACAATATATACATACGGTCGTACATGCTCACATATATACATACATACACTCAGACATATATACATACATATACACAATCGTACATATTTACATAGATACATACATACATACACTGAATCATTTATGAATATAGTAAAAACAATGCATATTTATGTGTATATATAGATGCAAATACATAGTTCGTTCATAGGCACCTCTCTACCTAAATGCATAAAATAAAAAATACATATATATATGGACAAATATATATAAATACGTTCGTACATACACACGTATACATATATACAAACATACATACATATAAATATATATACATCCAATCATACTAAAGTATATTCTTAATTACGTACTAAATTAATTAATACACACATACAAACAAACACATATTCGTACATAAAAACATACGTACTTATATATGCACACGCATACACTTACTTGCACATACATACTTTCGCACATACACACATATACAGGGTGTTTCCCGACATTAGGGCATAATTGCTGGAGGTGATTTCCTAGGTCTTTGTGATCAAAAAATTTCATATAAACATGTGTCCGATTTTGGACGGTTATGGAATTATGACCGTTTGAAACTCAGAATAGAACGAAACGATTACTGACAATAAACGGAAAAACATAATAAAAAAAGCGTAATACATGATACATTTAAAGTACAAATGTAAAGTTAACTTCGTGAAAATACTTTCCATTTGAAATTATCGGTGCTTAAAGCTGATTTTCGAAAATGCCATAGCCGGCCGCAACAAAGGCTGCCGCTGGGTTGTGAACCGCGGGGTTAGCACGTAGCAGCTTCTGCTGGCTGTTTCTGATGTGGTCAGGGGCATGAAGAATGCGACCGAGCAATGCATTTCGCCTTTCCAACTTCTCACTCTAAACTAGTTCATTCATCCATCCCCACACAATATATTAAAGTGAGCTTAAGTCTGGAGACAAGTCTGGCCAATGGTGGGGACCACAACTACCGATACATCGCCCGGGGAAACGATAGATCAGGAAATTTGTAACTCCAAGTGAAGAATAAGGAGGAGCTCCGTCGTGTTGGAAATACATACGACTTCGTTTATCGAAAGGCACATCCTCCAAAATTTGGGGCAATTCCTCCTGTAGAAATCTGAGGCACGCCTCTCCTGTAAGACGAGCTTCGAAGATGAAAGGACCTATCAGCTTATCGTCCAGAACTGCACACCACACATTGACACTGAAAAGTTGTTGAAAGATGCTTTCAACAGTGGCGTGGGGATTCTCATCTCCCCACACATGAGAATTGTGTGTATTATTGACACCGTCGCGATTTAATTTTGCTTCGTCTGTAAACATGATGTAACGATGCAACTGGCGACTCTCTTTGAGCCACTTGCAAAAGTTCAGCCTCTCAGCAAAATCGCCAGGTCGGAGATGATGCACTCGCTGCACATGGTATGGATATATGCCCTCTGCATGCAGTGTTCTCCACACTCTCGTGTGTTGAAAACGAAGACGTCTTGCAATTCTTCGCGTACTCGTAAGTGGACTACGGTGTACCATACGAACAATGCCTTCTTCATTGACGCCTTCATTAACACCATGCTCGGCTGCAATACTAACGCCGGGAAGTCTACCGGTATATCGCAATGCCTGGTAAACTCCAGTAAACACTCTCCGATTTGGTATTCTGCGATTCGGAAACCGTTGCTGATATTCACCCACGGCAAGAACTGAGTTACCGTCACAAAACCCGAACACATAAATCATATCTGCATACCCTTCAAATGGAAATGTAAATGGCATCATGAACGTAACAGGCGCACCGAGTTGAGAACTGTTCTAAACACCAGTAGCCGGCCACACCAAGCCACTCCGCCTTTCCCCGTACGCCTTAGTACCATCCTTGTGTCGTGATAACGGGTACGCCTTGTCTGTAGCTGGCTAAAAATAGCGACCCACCAGCTGATAGACACGGTTGACACAAGGGCGTGTACGGGAATTAAAAAACGGTCATATCTCCGTAAACGTCCAAAATTGGACACATATTTATTGGAATATTTTGGTCATAAAGACCTAGGAAATCACCTCCTGCTGTTATGCCCTAAAGTTGTGAAACACCCTGTATATATATACATACATACACCAACATATATATTTACATACATTCATTAATTCATACATACTTGCATACTGTCATAAGGAAATGCATAATATATATAAATAACTACATATATAAATTTATATATCATGGACACATACATATATATATATATATATATATATGTGTGTATTTGAACATGCATTCATATGCACACGCATAAATAATTTCTTTTATATACACGAAGATACATACATATATACATACTCACATATACGCATCCTTATATGTATACATTTATGTTTATATATACATATTTACATACATTCATTCGTACCTACAAACTTACAAATACATAAAACACACATACATATAAAGATACTTATTAATGAACATGCATACTTATACACATACATATATAATTCTTACATACACACATATATATAAGTACATACATACATATGAATATGCATACATTTATATACACATCCATCCGTTCTTAAAAGCACATACACACAAATACGTATATAGATGCACACTAACCTACACCCACATCCTACCTCCTGGAAATCCATTCTAATATAATTCACCCATCTACGCCTAAGTCTCCCCATTGTTCTCTTTCGCTCCGAACTTACCCACCAAGTCGCTATACAACACTTTCCTCGTCCATACGTGCCACATGACTAGCCCATCTCATTCTTCATCATTTTATAACCCGCACAATATTCCGTGTTGTGTATAAATTAATTAGCTCCACCTTATGCAATCTCCCACATTCCCCCGTCGCATCATACGACCTAGGTCCAAATATTCTCCTCAAAACCATGTTCTCAAACAACATCAGCTTCCTTTCCTAACGCAATTTCAGCGACCAAGCTTCAAACAAGCACAAAACAACATACAAAACTAAACTTTTGTATATCTTGTTCTTTAAATTTTTGGTTATTAACCTGGAAGCCAATACGTTCTGCACCAAATGAGAGCAATTATTTCTTGACCACAATTTCCTCTTCATTTCTTCCACAATACAATTTAAATTTTTAAAATTTGTTCCCATTTATTTATAAACTTTCCACCCTCTCGAAGGTATTACTATCTATCCTCCCACACTTAATTCTTCCTGCATTCTGATCTCGAGAAATGACCATGTACTTAGTTTTATCAGCACTCACTTCCAGTCCTATCTCCCTAGTAGCAGCTTCTCAAGCTTCTGCATTTTCCTTTAGCGTATGTATGCTTCCTGCCAGTATATTAACATCATCTGCATAAGCTAGCAGCTGATGTGTACCATTTAGTTTCAAGCCACCCCTGTTTACCTGAACCCTCCTAATGGCGTACTCTAAAGCAAAGTTGAAAAGCAGTGGTGAGAGAGAGTCTCCTTGTTTCAAACTATTCCTAATAGGGAACCTCTCAGACACATTCTTGCCTAAACGGACTCTACTATTTGTTTCAGTCAGACTGATAGTTAATAACATTTCAAGTTGCCTAGGGATACAAATCTCAATGAGAATCATATATAATACTTAACTTCCTAACGGAATCGTGAGCCTTGTTGAAGTCTGTAAAGGGCGGATGAATTTCTTCGTTATATTCCCAATTTTTTTCAATTACTTGGCTAATGCAGAATATGTGATCAATTTCGAACTGTTGCATCGAAAACCACATTGATGATCCCCGATAATTTCGTTCGCATAGTGAATGAAACTTGAGAGAAGGATGATGTATAAAAGTTTGTAGTTGTTGGGCAAAATGATATGCCTCTATAATTATTAAAATCGGTTTTATGCCCTTCTTATTAATATGTAAGTTTATCGACTTTTTTTAGTTTTCATGTAGCTTCTCCTTCTTACAAATAGAAATAATAATTTTATGAATATCTAAATAAAGTTTTCTAACTCGTTTTAAACTCTTTTGCTCTTATTTGTAAATTACCTGGCGATTTGTTACTTTTTAATTTGTCGATAGCCAGCTCAAACCCAGAGGGACTTGGCTCAGCTAATTTGGTTCTCCTGTGTGTATTTCTGCCTGCCCAACATCCTTAATCAAATGCACGTTGATAAGATGAGAGAGAGGGAGTTCCTTCACCTAGCCACAATTCCGTGGGAGTCTGCATCGGAGTCAACTTTCTCATTCTTCGCTATATTACATGTAGACTGGTACCCCTTCTTAAAGTCACTGATGCCCCTATAAAAGTCTCTAATGTATTGAATCTTATCGTTAGTTGAAATTCCCTGAATTTTAGCTCTCAGATATGCCTCATTTTTTTCCCGAAATGTCTGTAATCTTCACGCATTACCTGCTTCAAATTATCTACATTTTTTGGCTTGGATCCTGTATTCACTGAATTTTATCATGTTTATTTGTTTCAAAGAATCTAAACATTCTTTACGAAAAAAGGTTGCGTTTTGCTTAAATAATGTAATACACATATATATATGAACATGCATACATATATATGAATGTATGTACGTTCGTACACACACGTAGATAAGTACACACAAATATACGTGAACGGACATATACCAATATATATACTTGCATATTACAAATATACATATATATATATACGTATAAACATACATTCGCACACTAACACAAATACATAAAACATGAAAGCATATAAATATACATAAAAGAAACATGCATACAGAAGTATATATAAAAGTACATATTTACCTACTGATATACGTACATATATACATACGGAAATGCGTACAGTACATACACATACATACGATGCTACACACACAGTTACATCCATACCCATACATAAAAAATATATATATTATATATATACGAAAGTATATAAATACTTACATACATACAAGAATACATACATACATATTTACATGCCTACATATATATACACATAAGCACGTTCGTACATACATTCATAAAAAAAACTACATATATACCTACAAAACATACATACTTATGTGCATATATGTGAATACGCATGCATTTGCAAAACATACATACTTTCGTATATACACTAATTCATACATACATACATAGATACATATATACACACATAATTCATATATTAATAATACTTATATACATACATATATATACAATTATTCATACATATATACATAATTATACACCAACATAAACTTACACATACACATAATTACAGACTACATAAACACATACAAGCATACACACAATTATGCATACATAACCACATATATATGTACGTATTTATATTTATATAAACATACATAATATATGCATAGATAATACATATATTCATACACACATACATATAAATATGAATACATATTAATGCACATACAAAAGTTCGTCAATACACATATACAAAACATAATACAAAAAATCCTATACATATACCAAAATACTTAATATACATACATACATATGAACATGCATGCATACACAACACACACATACATACATTAATAAAATAACATATGAACATGCATACTTATGCATTAATATACATACGTTCCTACATACGTATATAAATACATATATAATTATATATATTCGTACCTGTTTACATATATTCATAAATACATATATACACAGACGCATACATACAAATATGGATACACACATACATATAAAAGAACATGCATACATATACATAAGCATAAAAAGATTGGTACGTACTCACATACATACATACATTCTTATTTGCACAATTCCGTACTCTCATAAATATATATATACAGAAATACATACACACATTCACACATACAAATGATCATGCTTACATGTACATACATATATAGAGATGCGTACATACACATATACACTCGTACGTTCATACATATTACTTAAACAAATACATATTTAATACCTACGTACATATACACATCCTTAAATATAGTTACAAATACACACTTTTGTACACACACACTTACATACATTCATACAAACATAAAGGCATTCATTCCTGCATACATATATAAGTATGCATGCACACGAACATGCATACATATACATAAAAATGAATACGTTCCTACAATCGAATATTCATACAAACATATATATATATATATAAATATAAATACCCATAGATACGTTCGTACATAAAAATATACTTAAAAATATATATATATTCATGCATACATACGTACATACATTCGTACATATGATCATGTATACATAAAGAACACATACATACGTTCGTACGCACAAACATACATACATACAACTCATACACACATATTACACATACATGAATACATATATACCTAAATTGATACATACATGCATATTCATAATATCATGCATACATACACACATATATACATACATAAAGACATAGGATAAGACATATACTTACATACGTACATACAAACAAACACATATACATATATACAAATATACGTATTTATATATGAATATGAATATACATAAATACACATATAGGTTGGTACATACACATATATATGTAAATACATACACACATACACATATATAAGACATAATCCTTACATAAACTCATAAGAACGTGCATAAATAAACATACAATCTACATATATAAAAACATAGGAGCTTGCATATCTATACATATATGAACATGCATAGATACGACCACGCATAAAAACTTTCTTGCATACACACATACATATAAACATACGTACAAACATACATAGTTAAGTATATATAAACAACCATACGTATACATATATATATAAATTCATACATACATTAATTCATATATGCAAACGTACATACATACATATATACATACATTCATAAATACTTATTTATGAATATGCACACATATACATACACATACATGATATCCTACATACACACATACATATTAATATATTAACATGCCTATATATATATTCATATTCATCCCTTCGTACATGCACATTTATATTCATACATACTTATATACATGCATACAAACATACATACACTCACATATATACATACATACATACATTCATACATACATACATATGAATTTAAATTCATACACACATACATATATACACAAACAAACACATACATACATATAGACATAAATATATTCATACATCCATATATGTATACATACATACATATATACTACATACACAGATACATATATACATGCATAATATTTATAAAAGTACAAGAACATACGTCAAAGCAATTTATGACGAAGGCAAAATATATGAATGAAACAGATGACATTGACATCATAGTAGGAAAATTTTCTGAACGCAAGAAATTCTTCAATACCCGAAGTATCACAGACAAAACGATATGAAAAATATCGGTCCCATGGTGGGTAGCGTAACTCGGAATTAAAATTAAATGACTTAACGCTCTAAGAAAATTCTACCAAAGAACGAAGAAAAATGAAGAGCAAATGAAGAACCGAATAAGTAAATAATATGGGGAAAGAAATGACTCTCGAGGTATAATTAACCTCTTTTTCGCCGGAATTTTTCTTTATTTTAGCACACAATGTATAGAGAATGAGAAAAATGCATTAAAGAAACTCTTAAGAATTATAAAAAAATCTGCATTTTGAAGGAAAAAACTGAGATTATTTTCCATGTTCCAATATTCTGTACCTATGTTAGTTGAAAAAATATATAACATTCTACTTTAGAGGTTAGCGGTTCGGTACGACCAGTATAGTTAACAATAGGCGTAAAAGTTTAATAGGGAATAATTAAATGTTTGAAAGATTAATGTAGCCTGACAGCACACAGAAATCCTTGGAACGCAATATATATAAGATAGCAGCGAACAAAACAAAGGAGTAACTAGACGATTACAACAATAAAGAAAACAGAAGAGACGACCACGACAGTCGTAGAGGAAACAGGGCAAATTATAACCGAACACTTAATTGAAAAAGACGATGATACTGACGAAACGGAATAACACAAATATATCAGAGCCCAAGCAAAAGAACAAATACAAACCATAGAAGAGAGAAGAAAAGCAACAGAATGTTATGAACGCCATAGAAGAACTAAACCCGAAAAAAGCACCAGGGGAAGACGACATCACGGAGATATGTACCGGAGCGTATATGGAATATTCCCAATATGTATCTACACACTATACAACAAGTGCCTAAAGAGGAGACGCTTCCCCAAAAAGTGGAAATAATTGAAAATTTTACCAATAAAAATTGTGATGCCCTTGTCTTCCCTTATTTTTCTCTTGAGCTAGTATTTTACGTACATGTATATATATAAGTTTAAGTATACATGCATTATGTATGCTTTAGGTTGTATGTATGTATGACTAGATATATGTGTATATGTATGAATGTACGTGTATGTATGTATGTAAGCGTGCATGAATGTATGTATGAATGCATGTATGTACATGTGTGTATGTACCTATGTATTTATGTATGTATGTATGTGTGTAAGAATGCGTGCATGTATATATGAATGTATGTAAGTATGTTTGTGTATATGCATGAATGTGTGTATGTATTTATATGTAAGTATGTATGTATGTATGCATTAATATATTGTGTCTGTATGTATGTATGTATGTAGTTATATACGTATGTATGTATGTATGTATGTATATATTATTTCTGTGTATGTATGATTGCATGCATGCATATGTGTGTGTATGTATGTATGATATTTTTCAGTTTTATTAAGCATGCTCCATTACATTGTGTAATACCACATGCTATGCTTCCTTTGAACTCTCTATTGTTCGTTCTGTAGTAAACGTTCGAAATCTATTGAATCTATAAACTCACAAAACACTTTCTTATATTTGGATATAAGTTCTTGTTTAATTTCCATCCAGTTTCGTTCTTGGTTAATTTGGTGTTTTAGGACCTCTCGCTGTGAGCTTCTCTTCTCAAAGTGGAATAGGAGATGATCCATGGTTTGGTGGTTGTGGCCGCATATACATCTCGCGTCGTCCCTTAGGTTGAACCGGTAGAGATATGCCCTTGTATTCGCGTGTCCGTTCAGCACGGCCGCTAGCTTTCTGGATAGTGTTAATTTTGGCCCTGGACTGTTCTGCATGGATGGCAAATATTGTTTTGTTGCAGCAGCCTTGTTGCTTCCTGTCCATTCTGCTTGTCATTTTTGTTTGGCCTCTTCTGCTGCTATGTGCCATAGGTAACTTTCTGGTATTCTGGTATATTCGTAATATGTACCGGTACTGTGCGCCGCTTCTTTGGCTACTTTGTCAGCTAACTCGTTGCAGTGTATTCCTGTGTGGGCCTTCACCCACCAGAACCTTATTTGACATCCGCTTCCCTCCGGACTAGCTATCTTTTTTCTAAATTCTTCCACCAAGTTACCGTGGTTTTTGTAGTTTTGAAACGAGTCTAGATTAATCCGGCTGTCAGTGAATATTGTTGCCCAGATTGCGTTAATGCTCTGCCTGGACAGCACTTCTAGTTTTTCTAATGCTTTGATTATTGCAAGTTTTTCTGCCTGATTGTTACAGCATCGGTTATCTAGTTTAAATTCTACTTTGGCAATCATTTCAATTCCTTTGAAAATCACTACTCCAGACCCGACTCCTTGTTCTTGCTTGCTGCCGTCACTGTACACTTGGATTGATGTTTCCTCGTTCCCTTCCACTTCGTGAATTGTCCCAACTTCTGCCGGGTGTGGCCAATTTTGAATATCCACGTCGCAATCACATTCTATTTCGCTATTTCCCCAAGTTCTGTTTTATTTGGTATTGTGCTGTTTCTTGTTCTAGATTTATAATTATGGGAGTCATTCCCGTCAACATGCAAAGCGCCTCGCTTGACGTGGTTCGAAACACCTTTGACATTCGGATGTTAATGAGACGTTGTACCCGGATGTATTTCTGTCTATTGTGCTCGAAATTCATTGCTTCGATCAATACGGGGGCCCCATATGTTAGCACGGGTAGGATTGCGCCTTTGTATATAGTTGCTATCGCTTCATGTTTAATCCCCATGTTAATATCGCCTCTTTTGATAAGCAGTTTATTAATTTTGCGCTTTTCTCTGCTGCGTATGTTATGTGTTCATTGAAACTAACTTATGGTCCAGAATTATTTCCAAGTATTAATCTCAGTGACTTGTTCAAGAGGTTTGTTGTTTACATATACTGTGATGTTCTTGTTTTCTTTGCGCTTCAGTCTTGAGACCAGCAATACCTTAGATTTGGTGTCATTTAATTTGATCTTGTTGTTCTATTTGTGTATGTATGTATGCATGCATGTATGTCTCTATGTATGTGTGTATGTATTTATGAATGTATTACTGTAAGTATATATATATTTATATATGCTTGAATGTAAACATGTATATGTGCATGTACGTAGGTGTTTATGTATGTACGTATGCAAGCATGTAAAAATATATGAATGAATGTATTTACGTATGTATGTTTGCATGTGTGGATATATTATTTTATGTATGTAAATATGAATGTATATGTTTATGTAAGTATGCATGTATGTGTGTATGTGTATATGAAAGTATGCATGCATGTACATATATATATGTATGTGTGTGTACGTATATGAGTATGCGTTTTTGTATCTATGTAAGTAGGTATAAATTTATTCAAGTATATATTATATTAATATATATACATGCATTTATTGTGTATGTGTGCATGTATGTATGTAAGCAGGTAAGTATGTATGCATAAATATATACATGCTCGTATGTGTGTATCCATGTATGAATGTGTGTATGTTTGTATATATGTATGTAGGTGTGCATGTATACAAGAATGTGTTTGTATGTATGTGGTTATCTACGTATGTATGTATGTATGTATGTATTTTTGTTTTAAACTTTTATATATGTGTGTATATATGAGTGTATATATGATTTTATGTGTATATGTAGGTATTTATGCATGCTTTTGTAAATGTGTGTATCTATGTATGAATGTAAGTACGTGTGTGTGAATATATCAATATTCATACATATATATGCATGCATGTATATATGTTTGTTTGCATGAATATATATATGTATATAGGAATGTATTTACGCATGCATATAAGCATATGAGTATTGTGTATTTATAAATGTGTATATGTATGAATATACGTGTGTTTCATGTATGAATATATGTATGTATGTATGTACGTATGCAAGTAGGTATGTATGTATATGTGTACGAATGTGTTTAGGTATATGAGGATATATGTGCTTATGTATGCGGCGCAAGTATATATGTATATATGCATCTATGCATGAATGTGTGCATGTATTTATGAACGAAGATATATATGTTTGCATGAATGTATATATATGTCTATGTACGTATGTATATAGTTACGTACTATGCATAAATGTATGTATATTTGCATCTATGAAATTATTCATGCATGTATGTATGTGTGTATGTACACATGAATATAGCAATATATGTGTATATGTGTATATGTTTGCATGCATGAATGTACAAATACTTGTGTACGTATATATGCAAGTAAAACGTAGGTTGGTATGTACGTTTGCAGGCATGTGTATGTGCATATATGTTTATATTTATATATGCTATTGCATGTGTTTCTAAATGTGTATGTATGATTTTATTAATATGTGTATGTAAGTATATGTATGTGATTGTATATGTGTATGCATGTATGTGTGTATGTATGCATACATATATGTATGTATGCATTTATGTAAGTGTGTGTGTATTTATGTTTATATGCAAGCATGTCTGTACGTATGTTTGTAGGTAGTAAACATGTATGTATGTATGTATGCATGCATGAGTGTGTGTAAATATGAACGTTTGTTTTCATGTATGTGTATGGATGCATGCATGTATGTATGTATATATGTGTTTATCTATTTATGTATGCGTGTATGTACATATGCATGTTTATGTGTATAATCTGATATGAGTTCCTATACAAGCGCGATTGTATGCATGCTTATATGTATGTATGTGTGCAAGCATTAATGTTTATATGTATGTATACATGAAAGGTTGTATATATATATATATATGTGTGTACGAATGTAGTTATGTATGTAGTAATGTAAGCATATATGCATGTATATATGTACTATATATGCATGAATGTATGTGTGTATGTGTGTTGCATGCATAAATATATTTAAGTATGTATTATGAATGTATGTTTGCATGAATGTGTGTATACACATGTATGTGTGTGTATGTGTATGAAAGTATAATTTTTAATGTATCCATGCATGTACATAATATGAATACATGTATGTATGTATGTATGTATGTGTTTATGTATGAATGAATGTATGTATACATGAATGTACGTATGTATGAATTCAAATATATATATATGTCTATATAAATGTATGCAAGTATGTGTGTATGTATGTAGGTTAAAACGTATTTATATATGCATATGTATGTGTGTATGCATGTAAATTTGTATGTATATTTTTATGTATGTATGCGTGTAATTTCGTGTGTATGTATGAATATATGAGTGGTATATGTGTGTATGTTTACATGGATGTGCGCATGTATGCATGCATGAAAGTATGTATGTATGAATGAATATCAGTATGAATGCACCTGATTATGTATTTTTGAACGTATATTTGTGTATAGGAATAATTGTGTGTATGTATTTAATTATGCATTTTTATATATATATTTATTAATGTATGTATGCCTGCAGATATGTGTGAACGTAAGATTGTAGGTATGTTTTTATATACTTATTTTCATATATATATGCATGTATGTATTATTGTATGTATGAATGCCATGTATTTAAATTTTTTTATGAGGATGTATGTATGTATATATGAATATGTGTATGTTTTGTCTATGCATGAATGCAAGCATGAACGTGTGTATGTATCAATATATGTATGTATAAATGTGTTTATGTATGTATGTGTGTATGTACTTACGTTTGTGTATATGTATGTATGTGTCATGTATATTTAAATGCAGGCATGCATGTATATGTGTATGTATGTATATTTGTTTGTATGTATGTAGATATGTGTGCATGTGTATCTATCTTCTATCTATTTACGTAACCATGCCTGATTTTGTATTTATTGTGTAATTACGTATGTATATATGTATATCTGAATGTATGTATATATGCATGTATGTTATATGTCTGTATGTATGTATATATGTATTGAAATATAATATATGTATGTATATACGATTGTAGGATCTTATGTATTTATGTATACATGTAGGCAAGAATTAATGTATGTGTGTATTTATGTATGTGTTTTATGTTTCCATTAGGTACGTATTTTTTATGTATAATTGTATGTACGTGTATATGATTGTGTGTGTATTTATGTATAAATGTGTCAATGTATGTATTTTTGTATGTATGAATGCATGTGTGTTCGTATGTATGTGATTATATATACCAGTAGTAATGTAAGTACGTGTGTATGTGTGTATGATTGTACGTAAGTATGTTGGATGATATATGAGGTTTGTTTGTGTATATCTATACATATATATATGCATGCATGCATGCATGTATGTTAAAAGCAACGTATGTTTTTATGTATGTGTATGTATGTATGCATGCATGTATATATGTATGTACGAATGTAAGTTATATATGTATTTATGTACAGACATATATGCAAGCATTTATGTATGTTTGTGTATGTATGAATGTATGCATGCATGTAAGTATTCGTGTGGATATGTATTTATGTATTAATTTATATGTGCATGTATATATATTTTAAGCCTGCATGTATGCATGTATGTGTGTAAGTATGAACGAATGTTTGTATGTATGTGTCTACGTATATTCGTATGTTAGCAGGCATGATTCTATGTTTATGTAAATGTAATTATCTATGTAAGTACATATTAATGTGTGTATGTATATATGTGTGTCTTTGTGCATGTATGTATGTATATATGTGTGCATGGATGCAAGTATGTAGTTGTGTTGCATGATTGCGTATATTTAAATGTATTATGTAGGAATGAACGTGTAGGTATTTATGTTTGTACGTATGTACTTATGTATATATAATGTGTGTATGCATACATGCATGTGTGTGTATATGTAAGATTTATGTATGTATGTATGTTTTTTTTACAAATATTTATTCGTATGCTCCATTACATTAAGTTTCACGTTGAATATTGCAGTGATTATCTATCTTCAGTTTTATTTACAAATAATTACGTATGTATGCATATATGGTGTTAAAAATTATTTTTCTTCCTTTACTGTGTAAACTTCATTTATTTTGTCTATCGTTTTTGCGAATCTTACGAATGCTTTGTAGTGTCTTTTGATAAGCGTAAATTATTTTATGGGCCAATTGACCCTCATCGCCACTGCCGCTTATAGGCGTTCCCTTAATTCCTGTAGAATTTCGCAAACGAGTAATATGTGTTCTGCTGTTTCATTTTCATTTTCGCAAGGGCAGTCTGGTGTTTCTATATTTCTAAACTTTTGTAGATAAGATTTTATATACCCGTGGGCGGTTACTATCTTCGTTAGGTTTTGTGTGAAGTTTATTTTCGTTTGTTGTCTCTCCGCTACTGTCGGGAAATAATCTTTTCTTGCACTTCCCTTCTTTGTTGTCTCCCAATCCTTCTGTCAGGTCACATTGCTATTTTCTTCGAGTTCCCGTTTTATGGCACATTTGGGTATTCTATTTTACCTAATGGGTATTTCTGATTTACTTGATGCTTCCATCGCTAGCTTGTAGGCCAGTTCGATACCAGTGTTTACCTGAATCTGGTTGTCCACCCCTTGCTTCCCAAATTTTGTATGATTCATCTTACTTCTTCGGTAAAAATGTTTGTTTCTTCATGTTGTTTATTGATTCCAGTGTCGTCCTGCTATCTGTATACACTGTTGTTACCTTCTCTACGTTGTTTTCCAAATTAGATGGAACGTATTCTAGCGCCTTGATTATTGCGAATGCCTCCACCTGGTTGTTCGTGCATCTGTTGTCCATTTTGTTCATTGGATCTACGTTTGTATTTCCTTGCCTTATTATGGCTATACCTGCTTCTACTTCCTATTCCGACTTGCTTCAATCCGCGTATATATTTATGAGGGTCAGGTCTCCTTGTGTGTTGTCCTCGTCAATGATAATGGCCCCATCGGCTGGGTGAAGCCATTGTTCGGGAGTTTGTCATGGTCGATTTGTAAGTTCATATACCTCCTTCTTTGACTATTTCGTAGAGTTCCGCCGTTTCGTTTATTTTGATGTGAATGGGTTTTAATCCTGTGATTATACACAATGCCTCGTTTGACACCGTTCTGTAAGCTTTTGCAATCTTTATGTTTATTAGCCTTTGTACTCCAGTTAGCATTTTCCTGCATGATGCCTTTTCTACTGTTTCTGCCCAAACCGGTGCTCCGTATAGAAGGAGCGGCTGTATTCCTCCCGTGTAAAATGTTTTTAAAGCTTTGTGACTGAAGACCCAGATTAATTTCGCTAATTTTGCTAAAGTGAGTATTAATTTCTGACACTTTTCTGTCGCCTGTGTTATATGTTCTCTGAATATTACTTTTTTCTATTATTATACCCAAGTATTTCATGTTTTTTACTTGTCGGACTCAATTTTTGTTCGTGTAGGCTTCCACTCAACCTCTTTCTTTCCTTTTTCTCCACGTCATCAGCACTGCCTTCGACTTGTTTTCGTTGAATCTGATCTTGTTTCTCTTTCCCAGTTTGAGATTTTTGTCAACACTAAATTCTCTGTGTTTCCTATTTCGCTAAAATTTCCCCTCTTGATAATAGTAAGATATCGTCAGCAAATGCAATTATTTTTGTACTACTCGTGAACATTATTTTGTAGCAATTTGCAGAAGATTTTACAAATTCCCAGCCCTAAACATGAGCCTTGCGTGCACCCTTTAGTCACTGCTCTCTCCAGTTTGATGTTGTTTGTTACCACGGTTTCTCTTCTTTTGCTGAAGTAATATTTTTTGAGGTTATAGAAGTTTCGTGGACATAAGCTTTCTTGTAATTTTTTAGTACGCTTGGTGCCCATATAGAGATGAACGCCCCTGGCAAGTCCAACCTTACAATTGCTGTGATTTCACTTTTGCTAAACACTTCCTGAACATAATATTTTAATGCCACAATCACGCCTGTTGTGTTCGTTTGCTGAATGAATACATACTGGTTCTTGTTGAGGAACTCCGTTGAATACATGTAATGGTTTATTCTGTTTTTCAGTGCATTTCAAGTATTTTCCCTCGTTACATTTAGAAGGCTTAAGGGGCGATATTTGGTGACGTCCTCGCACGTTTGTGTACCCGGTTTCATGATTGGTTTATTTTTGGTCTTCTTCCACCTCTCCAGGAATATCCCAACTTTAGGCATCAATTGTGTATTGTTGAGATATATTTTGGAAACATTTTAAATGTTAGTTTATATATTTCCGCCGTTATTCCGTCTTATCCGTGGCCTTCTTATTGCTCATTCTTTCAATCACACTTCCAAACTCTTCTCTTGTGAATTCACGGTCGTCTGGTGTTTTAGGCTGTTTATCTGCTAATTCTCTGATGTGTTTGTGATGATTGTTGTCGTACAAGACATTGTCTTCTGGGGTGAATTATTCTAGCATCAGTCTGAGTGTTTCTTTGTATCTCTTGTTAGAGAGCCATCTGGTTTTCGAAGTTTTGTCATTTCTGTATTGTTTCTTTTCTTCCCTGATGCCTCTATTAACCCAGCATTACAAGGATTCGCTTCTGTTGTTAGAGTGCAGTATTCTTTCCACGATTTGGTTTCCTCCCTTTTTATTGTCGCCGCGTATTTTGCCTTTTGAGCGAAGTATGCCTCTTTGTTTCTCTCCTTTTTTTCTGCGTTGTCTCTTGTTCACTTATACTTCATCATTAGGTAATATGTAATTTTCCTCGATGTGTTTCTGTCTGTCCCAGTACATGCTCGCTAATATCAGTGTAGTGTCCCCTATTGTTGTCTACAGTGTGATGGTGTCTTCTTCTGAGAGTTGTGATATTAACATTGCGTCTATTGCTTTGTTTCTTATTGTTATAGCATTTCTACTTTGTGCCTCTCCTGCCGTGTACGTTCTGTATTTGAAGTCTAATCCGTCGCTCTATCTTGATATAATATATGTATGATTACATTCAGATATGTGTATATATATATGTTAGTTTTTTGTATGCATGCATGTTTGTATGCATATATGTACATTTGTATGCATGCATGTTTGTGTGTATTTATGTATTTGTGTATTTATGTATGTATGGAAGCATGCATGCATGTACGTATGTATGAATTATAATATGTATATTTTTATGTATATACGTATTGTGTGTTCATAAATATGTGTGTATGCATGTACGTGTATACGTAAGCATGAATGTGTTTATATATGTGTCTATGTATGTATATATGTATGTATATGGTTACATTCATATGTATATATATTTGTATGTATGAATGAGTGTATGTCTGTTTTTATGCATGTATGTGTCGTTGTATATATATGTATATAGGTATGTATGCAAGTGTATATGCATGTTTGTATTTATTTATGAACGTATGTATTTATGTATGAATATTTACATGTATGTATGCATGCTTGTATGAATATATGTATGTATGCATGCACGCATGCATATGTGTATTAAGTATGTATAAATGTGTATGTGTATGTATGTATTTATGCAAGTATGTATGTTTATATGTATACCTATGTATGAATGAATGTTTTTGTGAATATATGTGTTTATGCATGTGTGTGACTACGTATGTATGTATACGTACATGTATATATGTAAGGATCTATGTGTGTAAGTGTGCTTGCATGTATTTGTATATATGTGTATATGTGCATGTATGTTTCAGGCATGATTTTTTTTATGTTCGTATATATGTGTATATGTATGCAAGCATGTATTTGTGTACGTATATATGCATGTATATATTTATGTGCGTACGTATGCACGATTGTATATATGTATGTATGTACATATGCGTGTATGTTTCTAGCTATAATTATGTGTGTAATTTTGTATGCAATCATGTATGTATATGTGTTTGTATGTGTGTATGTATAAATGTATTATTGTTTGTAAGTGTATAGGTATGTGTGTGTATATATATATGCATGTATCGGTAAATGTTTGCCTGAATGTATGTATATAAATATGTATGCATGCATGCATGTATATATGTGCGCATTGTTGTATATATGTATATATATGCATATATGTATGTGTGTATGCATTCATTCTTGTTTGTTTTTATGTACGTATGTGTGCATGTATTTATGTGTGTGTGCTCGTATGTAACTATGTATGTCTCTAAGTATTTATGTATGTATGAATGTACGAATATTTGTATATATATGCGTGTATATATGTATGCATGAATGTGTGTGTATGTATGTATGTATGTCAGTATATACGTATACATTAATTTGTGTATGTATGTGTGTATGTATATATGAGGTTATATACGTATTCATGTATGTATATATTTTTGTATGTATGAATATATGCTTCTTTCTATTCCTGTTTGTATGTATGCATGTATGAGTGTTCGTATGCATGTATAAATGTATGTGGGTATGCATGCATATTTGTATGCATGTGTGTATGTATGTATGTATATATGTATGCTTGAATGTATTAATTTTTGTATGTTTTTATGTTTGTATTCTTGCATGCATTCATAAATGTATGTACGTATGAATGAAAGTACGTAAAATTGTATGTATACATGAATGCAAACACGTGCGTATGTATATATGTATATGTATATGAGTATATTTTTAACCGTAATTTATGTACTTATAAGCTTATGATCTATTTATACACGGTTTATTGCTTATCCCATTTCAATATTGATACTAGAAATTCTACTATCTTAAAGTTAATTTAGTACATTTATTTGATTTTTCTACTTTTAATTTATCAAATTGTATGTCTTTAAATATATTGTAAATTCCTTTTAGTGTTTTCTTATGAAGTCCCTTTTCGTAATTGGCCACCTGTTTGTTACTGATACGTCCTCTTTAATCTGTGTCTCTTCTTTGTTAGGATTTTGCATTCATATAATATTTGATCAGTTGTGTGGTCGCCTTCTCCGCATGAACACGTTGGCTCTTCTCTTATTTTGAAGCGATGTGTTTAGTCTCTCTTTTTTCCCGCCCGCTTACTACGGCTGTAATATTTTGTATTAGTGGTAGCTTTACCTGTAATCTTTCTGAAACACCTAGAAATATTATTTTTTATTTCTTCCTTTATTTGTTTGCGTCCAATTTCTCTGCCATTCATTCACGCTTTCTTCTTATACGTCTTTCATTATTACGCTTTTTTTAATTTTGTTGCAGCTGTTCGTTATGTTTTTATTTTTCGCCGATCTCTTTTTTAAAATATCAGCTACTTCTTTTCCCATTACGCTGGTATTTGCTTTAAACCAGAAGAGTGTTTCCTTCCATTCACTTTTCTTCATCTCTCTTATTTTCCTTCTTATTTCTTCTACCATGTTTGTGTGTGTATATTTCTCTTGTGGAGCTTTTCCAATGTTGTTTCGCTGTCTGTGTATATTGTTACTCCTTTATCCGTCGTTTGGAATTTTTCTATGTGTTCCAGAAGTGTTAAATTTGCAAAATATTTCCGCCTGTTTATTCGAGCATTTCTTATTTAGTCTACATGCTGTATTTTCAGTGTTCTTTCCCGATCTTTATATGGCTACCGCTGAGCCTACTTCTCTTTCTCACTTACTTCCGTCCGTGAATATTTCAATTGCGTTCTTCTCGTCTTAATCTTTTAGCGCTCTTATAATTCCATCCGCCGGATTATTTCATTTTCTTACGCCCGTATCCCTACCAAATTTGATCTGTCGTTTGTATTTCCCCTGGTGGAGTAATATAAACGTGCCGTCTCCTCGATTTTTAACTCTATAGGGGTCATGCTTTTGATTATACATAGTACTTCGTGGGAAACCGTGCGGTATGCCTTTCACATTTTAATATTTATTACACTTTGCACTCTAATCATTTCAGAATTGTAGTATTCTTTCTTCACAGCCTTGATCAACACCGGCGCTCCATATATTAGTAAGGGTAGGATTCCTCCCATATATATTGCATTTAGGGCTTTGTGGTCTAATACCCAGTTAAATTTTGCAGATTTTGATAATTAATTTATTAATTTTGTGCATTTTGCAGCCTTATTTCTTATATGCTACTTAAATAATATTTTATAGTCGAGTATTTTTTCCTAAATATTTCAAACTATTTACTTGTCGTATTGTTCTATTGTTCAAATATACTGCTATTTCTTTTTGTTCTTTGCTTTTCCTTCTGGTCAGCAGCATCACCTTTGATTTCTTCTCATTGAATCTTAATTAATTATCTCTCGCCCACTTAGAGATTTTGTTCAATTCTACTTTAGCTATAATTTTCGCTTCCCCGACTGAACGTGATTTTACAATTATTAGCAAGTCGCCGACGAAGGCGACTCCTTTTTTCTGTTTTGTATATGTAATTTTGAGTAGAGGGTCGAATTGAATATTCCACAGTCCTGGTGTACAGCATGACTTTTGTGGGCATCGTTTGATTATTTCCTTTTCCTTGCTCATATTTATTTTTTTTATATCCTTCCTGTCCTTCAAGTAGTCCTGCGCGATGTAATGAATTTTTCGTGGACATTATGCTTCTCTTAGTCCTTGTAACAACGTCGGGCGTCATGCTGGCCCGAAGGCTACATGAAATCTAAACAAGCTATAATAGCCACCCCATCTCTAAGTGGGTTTCTGCGATTTGCCAGGGTATACCCTGTTCATATTGGCTGCCTTTAGTGATTCTGTCTTTTACAGGTGGTGCATAATACTTTTGATTAATAATTTTTCCAAAATTTTCCCTTCCGTATTCAGTAGAATAATTGGTCTGTACATAGACGGGTCTGAGTCTTCTTCTGTCCCCAGTTTGGCTATCATTAGAAACTTTGTTATATTCTATTTTTCGGGAAACTGTCCTGATACGAAGCATGCAAATTTCAACAGTGTCATTGTTTTTGGTATAGCTTGAAACATTATTTTAACTATTTAATTCGATATTTCATTAGGCCCTGGTACTTTCTTATCCTTAAATCCTTCCACTACCTGCCTGACATCGTCCTGCGTGAATTATTTGCCATCGACCTATTTATTGGTTATTTCGTCTGTCGCCTAACTTCCTTTTGCTGGTCTGTGTCATTCTGAGGTTCGACGTCTGGGAACAGATACTCCAACTTTATTTCTATTGTTTCCTCCGTAGTTTCTGTTACCGTTCCGGTCGTTCTCTCTTATGTAATTAATGTTTGCTTATTCCGTATTTTTTCACTAGCTATTTTATACACCTAATTCCGTGGGTTGTTTGCAGGTGTCAGTGTACAGTAATTTTTCATGACATTGTTTCCTCCCTCCCTAATGCAGAGTGATAGTCTGCCTTCGCTTTGTACTATTGTCTTTTCTTACTTTGTCTTAGATATTCGTTTTTAGTTGTCCGTTCGAACTGTCTTCTCAAAGCATTTGTCCTCTTCCTCATAGTTGTTAATTCGTCTGTATAACATGGCACGAATCTTCCTTTTGGTTTTGGTTTCTATTTTTTATTGAACCTGAAATTTCCCTGCAGGTTTTTGTATCGCAAGTTCCAGCATCTTCGTGAACTGCTGTATGTCCATGTCTCTTTTAACCGTGTACATAGATCTTTATCTAATCCCTCCTGAAAAATTCTTCTTCTCCTTATTTGGAATTTCTTTGAGATAGTGATATAGATTTTCTCGTAACAAGCTGCACGGTTCTGCTACAGCTTGAACAGAGAAGGACTGGTTATTTTTTCCTGGTCTTCTTCAAGTTTAATATCAAATATTATTTGATTGTGAATGGAAACACTCACATCTGCGGATATTACACAGATATCAATTGCCTTTTAACATCATATTGCTAGTGATGGTAAAGTTATGTTGCTTTGTCCTCTGCTGCCATTGAATATTCTGCTTCCAATTTCTTCGTTTATTATCTGTAGGTGTTTGCTTGCAATAAATTCCACCAGGTGTCTAACTCCTACGTTTGTCGTCACATCGTACCATATTGTTGATCTTGAAATTCTGTCTATTGCTATAATAATTTTAACTTCTAGGTAAATTCCAATAAATTTTATATCTTTCTTAAGGAGTTTCATACTAAGTCGTTGTACTCCATGTAGGCGCTAGCAGCATACAATGTTCATTGTCCCATTTTTATTTCCAAAAGCACTGCGTCGTTTTCCGAATTATTGTGTAATCATAATTGCGACTAAAGTGAATGTATATATGTATGTATGTATGCAATTATGCAGGTGTGTATGTATGTATATGTGGATATAATTATGTGTATAGGTATGTGTGTATGTATGCGTGCAAGAATATAGATATGTATGCATGAGTATGTTTGTATATATGTATGTACGTATGTATACATGTATGCATGAATGTATGTATGTGTGTATGTATATATGTTTGTAGATATGTACATATGTCTTTATGTATGTATGTTTGAATATATATATATAAGAATACATGCATGTATGTGTGTATTTATGAATGAATTTAACTATGTGTTTATGTATTGATGTATGCATGCCTGCACGTATATATATGTGTGTGTGTATGTACGCACGAATGTATAAATGTACATAGGTATGATTGTATATAAGCATGCAAAAATGTATGTATATATACATGTATGTGTGTAGGTATGTACGTGTGTATGACAGCCTGTATGTGTGTATATATGATTATATGTATGTATATGTATTTATGTATATATTTTAGTGTGTATATATGAAAGTATTAATGTATATATGTAATTATGTATACAAGTGTAGGTACAAATGCATGTATGTGGGTATCTTTGTATGTGTGTTTGTACGTATGTAAGTATGCGTTTTATAGGTGTGTATGTGTGTACGTAAATATGTACGCATATATGTACGTAAGTATGTAGGTATTAATATGGGTATGCATGTAAGTATGTATTGATGTATGCGTGCATCCATGTATGTGTGTAAGTAGTAACATACACACATACAAACATACATACATGTTCTTATGTATCTATGAATGCATTTATGCATGTATTTATATATTTACGTATGTATATGTATGTATATATGTGTGGTTCTGTATAAATGCATCTACATAGTTATGCATGCATATATGTATGTAAGTATGTATTTGTTTTATGTAATTATGTATGTAGATATATATGTACACATGTATGTATGTAAGTATGTATGCATGAATGTGTGTAGGCATGCATGCATATATGTATATAAGTAAGTATTATGAATCTATACATGTATGCATGTATATATGTATGTTAATATGCATGTATGCAATATTTTTTATGTATGCATGAATATATGTATGTATATATGTATGCATGTGTGTATGTATGTATGAATGTAGGTATATATTTATGTATGAATGAATATGTATGTGAACGTAAGTATATATGTATGTTAGAATCCATGTATATTTGTACATGTGTATGTTTTTGTATGTATGAATGTATGCATGCATATATGTATGTATATATACAGGAATGTATTCATGCATGCATAAATGATTGTATGTATGAATGAATGTATACATTTACTATATATATATATATATATATGAAAATATGTATGTATGTGTGTATGTATGTATATTGACGTATGTATGCATATATTTGTGTACATATGTAAGTTTTTATGTTTGTATGTACGTATTCATGCATGCAATTTTGTGTTCGTGTATATATGTGTGTATGGATATATGAAAACTTGCATGTTACTATGTATTTATGTATATTGTGTGTGTGTAATTATGAATGTACATATGCATGTATATATTTATGCATATATGTTTTACATGTATGTATATATGTGTATATATTATGCGTTTTTGTACGTACGTGTTTAGGTATGTATGTATGTATGTATTTTTATATACATGTGGGAATTTATGTATATATGTGTTTGCATATTCTACTTATGTATATTTTTGTGTTATGTATTATGTAGATATATGTGTATGTATATTTGTTTGTATATATGTATATATTTTTGTGTGTGTATGTATGTATGTGTGAAAGTATGTAGGATTGTGTGTATGAAATTATGTATGTGTGTACGTATAGATGTTTGTATGTATGTAATTGTGTGATTGTATGTATTATTATGTATGGATGGTTGTTTGTGTATATGTATGTATGCATGCATGCATGCATATACGTATGTATGTAGGAATTTACGTTTTATGTATTTATGCATGCAAGCGTGTGTGTATGTATGTATATATGTGTATATATACTGTATGTATTTATGCATATATGTATGTATGTATGCACATAGGTTTACTTGTATGTGTATATGCAAACATGTATATATCTATGTACGCAAGTGTGTATGTATGTAACTATAGTTATATATATGAATGTATTTATTTATATGTATAAATGATTAATATGTATTTATGTTTGCATATATGTATGAATATATATATGTATATATGCATGTAGGCTTGTTGGTATAAATTGCATGTATGTAGGTATGCATGTATATTTGTATGCTTGTATTTATGTATGTATGTATAAACGTATGCGTATGTTTGTACGCATGAATATGTGTGAATATATGTGTTTACCTAACTACTTAAATATGTATTTATGTAAGTTTGTATGTATGCATTGTTGCATGTTTCAAGTTATGTATGTATGAATGCATGATTGTATTTATGTTTGTAGTTATGTATGTATATATGAGTGTATGTAAATATATTTGTATGTGTGTATGAATGCATGCATATATACATGAATGTATGAATGGTTTCTATGTTTTATGTTTGCATGCATATATATGTATGTATGAATGTATTTCTGTGTAGGAATGTGTGTATATATACATGCAAGCATATATATATGCAAGCATGTGTATATTTGTATGTAATTATATCTATATTTATATATATGTATGTATGTATGAATGCATGTAGGTAATTATGTTTGTATGTATGTCTCTATGTGTATATATGTACGTATGTTTGGAAGCATGTGTGTAATTATGTATCTATGCATGTATGTGGGTAAATATACATAAGTATGCATTATGAATATTTGAAGATGTGTAGGAATGTATGTGTATGCATGCACGTAAATATGTACATATGTATGTATGTATGCACGTATGTTTTTATGTATGAATGTAAGTATATATAAGTTGTATGGATGTAAGTATGTATGAATGCATGTATGTATGTACGGGCGTGAATGTACATACATATGTGTGCGTATATATATATTCACAAATGTATGTATTTATCCATGTGTGAAAATTTTGAATATATGTATGCATCTCTTTATATTTATATATTATATATATATGCATTTTGGTATATATGCATACATTTTTATACTTATTTATATATGTATTTTTGTATGTATGCATTCATGTATATATCTATCCATATATTTGGGTTTATATATACTTATGTATGTGGTTATATATGTTTCCTTGTATTTGTATAGGAATGTGTGTAGGCATGCATACATGCAAGTATTATTACGTAACATTAATGTAGGTATGTATGCATGCATGTATAAATGTATGTATTTAGGTTAATAGGCTTGCAGGTGTTATTTTTGTATATTAATTCATATATTTATGCATGTGTATGTGTATGCCTATGTGTATTTGTGTATGATATTAAGTATATATTTATGTATGGAGGAATGTATGTATATGTGAATGTATGTATTAATGCATGCATATATATATGCATGAGTGTATATAGTTTAGAATTTATTTATTTTCATGTATGTGTAATTTATGTATGTATATATGAATACAAGTTTGTATGTAAGCATTATGAATGAATGCATGCATACATGAACATATGTATGTATGAATGGATTTATGTACTATATATGTATGCATGAACGAATGTGTGTGTTTGTATGTATATGTGAATGCTGTTATGTATTTATGTAAATGCATGCATTCACGTATTTATGTATATATGTATGTGTGTATGTATGTATTTATATATGTATTTTTATGCATTAATGCATTCATTCATGCATATGTGTGCATATATGCATATTTTTAATATATTTATTTGCATGCTTCATTACATTTTTTGTAATACTGCATGCTTTTTACATTGAATATTGCGGTGATTATCTATCATCAGTGATATATACAATTAATTATATATATATATATGCAGATATGGTGTTAACAATTATTGTTCTTCTTTTACTGTGTTAATTTTATTTATTTTGTCTATCGTTTTTGCCAATTTTGCGAATGCATTGTAGTGCCTTTTGATGAGCGTATCCTTTTTTGATGGTCCAGTTGTCCGTTTTCGCCACTGCCACTATAAGGCGTACCCTTTCTTCTTGTAGAATTCCGCATTCGAGTAATATGTGTTGATTTTTTATTTCCGTTTCCGCATGGGCTGTCTGGTGCTTCTATAATTCTAAACCTGTGTAGATATGATTTTATGTTCCCGTGGCCGTTTATTATTTTCGGTAGGATATGTGTCAAGTTTATTTCCGTTTGTAGTCTCTCCGCTACTGTTGGGAAGTATTCTTTTGTTGTACTCCCCTTCTTTGTTGTCTCCCATTCCCCCTGCCAGGTCACATTGCTATTTTCCTCGAGTTCCCGTTTTATGGCACTATTTGGTATTCTATTTTAGGTGAGGGATATTTCCGTTTTTCTTAATGCTTCTTTCGCTACCTTGTCAGCCAGTTCGTTACCAGTGGTTAACACATGGGCTTTTCTCCACCTGAATCTGGTTGTCCACCCCCTGCTTCCCATCTCTTGCACATTTCGTCTTATATCTTCGGTAAGGAATGTGTGTTTATTCATGTTGTGTAGTGATTCCAGTGTCGTCCTGCTATCTGTATACACTGTTGTTACATTGTT
>Ga0131853_10001770_pt1 | contig 38586 bp, 17 predicted proteins | sample TergutLab28metaG_FD_92764 | JGI IMG/M metagenome (GOLD analysis project Ga0131853, IMG submission 92764) | Labiotermes labralis P1 segment gut microbial communities from Petit-Saut dam, French Guiana - Lab288 P1 (version 2) (version 2) | ecosystem: Host-associated > Arthropoda: Insects >... | reverse complement strand
GTTTTTTTAAAAAATAAAAAAAAGAGGGGGGCCAGCGGCGCCCCCCCGCCCCGGCCCCCCCCCTGGTTTTTTTGAGGGGGGGGGGGGGGGGGGGGGGGGGGGGGGGGGGAAGCGGCTTGGGCGTAATGTTGAGCACTTACCTCCGCCTATGCTTGTAACTGTATCTTTATTACACCCTATATGCCTTCATGGAGTGGACAGGGGCGATTTACCCTTTTTTAACCTTTACCAGGACAGAATTTTCTAGGATTTTCTGACCTATGATTAATAACTTTACATTTCATCTTCAGTATGAATATAAGGGACAGCGAAACACGGCGAATGGCAAAGAAGTCATTTGAGAAATATGTTAACTACGACCAGAAGTTTCCTATTTCATCTCTTATGTTGTTGCTGGTGATGGTTTATTCCAGCTATGTATGTCAGAGCCAGTTTTTCCCCGTCGATGTTGAGTTAAGCTGGTGTTAACAAAAATTTCTGTAAACAAAAGTCTCAATCATTGGGGCCTGTAATTATGAAGATGACACATGCGTGTTCGTAATTACTGGTATTCTACATCTCCGGAGCACACAACGCAACATCTCCATAACAACACGTCATTCTCTGGAAGTACCCCTACTACACAATTGCAGCTGTTCGGTGTAGACCGGTCCTCTTCGTGCAGTATCAGTAATGGAGGGGAAAGACTTGTGCTTTAAGGAATACGAGATTTGAGACGGGAGCTTCACGGTGCGGTCGCATGACTGCTGGATAAAGGGAGTTCGAACTTAGCCGGTGTGAACACTGTGGTGGCTAAGAGTTAAGGCTCTGTCCCTTCTGGGGAACGAACTCCAGTTATCTAACACGTAGCGAGTCACTTTACGGATTTGTAACGGCGAATTTAATAATAAAAATTTAGTTACGGAAAACAGTCTACAACAAAAGTAGTTTGTGAAGACAAACTTAACAGCCTTATCGGCTTACCCTAAAAGAAGAAGGGGGTTAGTTCCGTACACAAATATTTCGCCGGAGTCGTCCCAGAGAATCTCAGTAACACCGTCAAAAGTACCAAAGATCATTAGCGTTTTGGAACAACAGTAATTTATACAGTTATTTATTTCCGTGACGCAACGTCCCCTAGTGGGCCAGAGTCTCCTCATTGTCGATGCTTCACGATCACACTCAGACACACCACACTCGGTAGCACTCCTCTGGACAAGTGATCACTCCGACGCACAGACGCGCCTGACAGCACACGACACTCATAAGAGACAGACATCCATGCCCCCGGCGGGATTCGAATCCGCAAATCCGTCAAGCTAGCGGCCGCAGACCCACGCTTTAGACCGCGCGGCCACTGGGACCGGCTTGATACTACGTATACCTGACCGTAATAATTTTGAATTTTGCTGAAGTTCCGTTGTAATTTAATTATATGAAGTCAGTTCAACATATTTTGTACACAACTGTTTTACGCACCTAAGCAGGAACAGGGTATTAAAGTTTTGTTGCAAGGCACCATAGTCATTCCATTTCCATCACTTGGTCTTATATAAACTGGAGATTGGTCTTGTCTGCCACGGAGGCATCCATCATATCCTTAGCCACAGTCTCACTACCCTCAATTTACCACCACGCCTACCGTCCCAGGTCCAGACAGTGGCCGTGCTAAACACCTGTTCTGTCGTTAAAATATACCTCCATGGTTAAGTACAGTTTTCTAATTGAAGAGACTGACAGCTCCTCATCATGTCATTTTACCATGTTCCCGCATTTATACACTCTTTCAATATTCCCTGATGCAACCCTCCAGCAGATACTGGGTTCAAAGCCCGTACTGTTACGAGCTTGACAACGCTGGGCATAGCCCGAGACGATGCCAAACAAGACAGGCAACATACGTATAACGTAACATTGAGGCGCGTTCGTGCAACCGTTGTTGCGGTGGAAAAGCAGTAAGCATTACATATTCGGAGTGTGTGCATGTAGCCTTAAGTATCCAGCATGCAATGTGCGTCCGCCATATTGTTATCTTTGGGTTGTTCGGCTCTATAAAATTTTTCCCACATTATCTCATAAACGACACGATTTTCGGAGAGAGGGGGGGAAGTTACAGAACATAAAATGCGTGCTTTGATTTTCTTTAAACTTTGGTCTGAAAATTTATTATTCTAAGAACTGAGCGAGATGTGATCATAAATGTATATTTGTGTTCATGTAATGTACCCGCTATTCTTGTCATATTTTAATGATACTTGAATAATCTGGATGGATTTTCGAAAATTACACAAATATCAAATTTCTGAAAATCGGTCAATTGGGAGCCGAGTGTTCCCATGCGGACGGTCAGATACGACGAATCTAATACATTCGTAGTCGCTTTTCGCAAATTTGCCAGCGCGCCTCATAATATACATATATATATTTTGGCGTAAGCGGTAAGGCCTATGAATTGTATTTGCGACACCCGTTTCTATTCTCCAATTTGTCGAACCAATTATCACACATCTTGTCTGGACCAAATATTAGGTGACGCTGTCGCTGCTGTCACCGTACACGTCGTGTGCGTCGTTATTAGTAAATGTAGGATCTTGAAGAAAGGAAGGGATTAGAATGGCTTCATGTTTGGCCAATATCGGTCACTTGGTTCAAAGTTTAAAGGTTACACACTCACAAACCAAACGGTTGTCTCATACACGTAAGTCTACTTTGAAGCTTCGAGGCTTCCATGATGTCATGGCCTGTCAGGAGGTACACAGTTACCGAAGTTTCGTGCGGTCGCAGTGCCCTTGGGACGTCGGTAAGGACTGACCAGTCGACACAGCGGAACATCAGCTACACGGCCGTAGGAAGCTCGTATCTCGCAGTCTACTAACTTTGCTCGAGACAATACCGTAGGCTGCAGACGTTTCATTCTGAGCGGTTTGACGTAATGATAAGGTTTCACAGTGATGTCAGTTTCGTGGTTTGGCTGGGGACTGGTTATCCTGATTGTAGATTTCATGATTTTTCCCCGTACTTCCAGGAGATTCCTCAAAGATCTCTTTAGGTAGGCCAACATTGCTTCTTGCCAAATTAATGTGGAATAATTACATATCTCGATCTATACGTAGTCTTCAGCGGCAACACCGTCATAAAATAACAGACTAAATTAGATTATGTAAATAACAGCGAACAGTCGTCATAGCTTGGTCAGTAACGTGGCTGGCTACGTGACGGACGCTCAGCTTTAGTTTCCCGACATGAGCAATTTTTACCGCCGTTGTATACGACAGAGTCTTCCTCCGGCAGTACGACGGCCGGAACATGAAACTGACCTCTCACCTCCGTCTTTTGCCGGTTAAGAATGTGCGGAGATGTACCCTACACTCTTTGTGTGTCTTCATTGTTTGGTGCTTAGGGATAAGGGAAACTGAATATTAGAGCAGCTATTACAGCCAAGAATACAGGATTACATTCAGTATATTGCTATCATTCAGATCACATACGTGGAAAGTAGGCTTATATAAAATGTATCCAGGTGTCTGGTTCATAAATATTTTTAAGGAATTAGAAAAGACACAAAATGCGCAAATCGGTTGGCACTGGGCGTCACAAATACAGACAGTGTTAGTGCAGATGGATTCTAATTAGCTGTTAGGCCCGCCAGATTCCCCTACACCCAGAGCATTTTATGTGGTCATTCCTTGTTACATAGCCAGTTATGACATCATACAGGAAGTGATGTGTTAATGGCTAATGAAGCAGAGAAAAGCTAACCCCGGGATACCTGCCATGACGAAGCAGCATTCCAGAGCCCTCTTGCTGTGTGTTAGTAGCAATAATGACCTTCTGGATGTGTCAGGCTTTCGGAGAGAAAAGGAATCAAGTCTCCGTAAGAAGTCTTGTTAGTGGGATCAAAAATGCATGGAAATGAGGTCTAGAAATATGGAAAATATTTGATATTTTTCAGTTTTTGAACTATTGCCATTCAATCTTCCTTCTAAAAACTGAAAATTAAGACAGTATTTTTGCACGTTATGTATGTTTATGAAATGCGTTATTCTACCGTCAGGCAGGCCATGTATTCTGTTTGAAGACAAGCAGCTTAAGAAAATATTTTTGTAGAAGAAGGTTGAAAAGATCAGCTTAGGATATTACATAATGGACAACTTGATAATTTATGCAGGTCGTCTAATGTTTTTTGAATAATGAAATCACGGAGGTTTTAATAGATGGGCGTGTGGCTAGGACTGAGAAGATGAGGAATGCATTAATGGTTTGTATGCGGAAACCTTACTGAAATGAGCCACTTGGTAAACGGAACAGCAAGGAGACGGTAGTCCAGAATTATGAAGGATCTGAGGAAATACGGTGTGAGAGTAAAGGCGGATGGAAGAGGCACAGCCATTGTGTGCTGCGTCGGATTTAGGTAGCCTGTTGGTGGTGTCCAGCCTGCGTGTACTGCTGTCAAGTTAGTTAATTAGTTAATTAGTCAATTAATGGTTGAGTCAGTTCAAATGCAAACGGGCAGATTAATATTGATTTTTGTGTTTTCTTTGTACAATGTTTGTGAAGAGACGACGCAAGAGCGAGGATGTTCCTGTTTCCGCTAGTGTTTCGCCTATAAAATTTCTCACTGGGTAAAATTTGGTATAGTGACTCTGTAATAACAGAAGCGCCGCGTGAGTTCAGTATTGTTTATATCCATCAAACAGGGCCTTCTAGGCCTAAGATACATGAAGCTTAATCGAATTTTATTAGTTTCTTTAACACTGGCTTTTATAAATGATTCGTGGGCATGGGCGTACTATAAAATATAAATTTGAATTCTATCTACAGCATTTATTTCGAACATTTTTGTAGCCATGTGCATCCAATACAAGGAAAGCAGTTTTAATCAACGAACCAACTCTATGTCCGTCGAACACATCTTATATTACAACGCAAAATGACAAAATTTACCTCTGCAGTTGATATATTGTCACAGCACAGTTGGAAGAATCACTGTAAGAAAGTAGTTTCTGCGTAGTAGTGAAGCCTGCTGCCATAGTGATTAGCTGTCAAAGTGTAGTTATAGCAGCAGTATTTATTTTTCTTAATTTTAATCGAGGACATCCTGTTGTGTTTGAATTCAAAAGTGAAACAGAATGTTTTGAAGTTACCGTCAAAATACAACAACAGTGTATAATATATACTGGTACTGACACTACGAGTAATACTAATATTCATACACTGTTGTGTTTTAACGGTAAAATTTAAAAAAATGTTTTACTTTTGAGTAGTGTTTCTGCACTAATGGGAAACATCAAGGGTAATGAGTTACGATGAGTAATGAGTCTATGGCGTAGAGTCCTTGGGAAGCTGACAGTGGCGCGGTGTGCCAAGAAACTTCCGGAAGGTTTATTGCCAAGTTCTCAATATTCGACCACGAGACCTTATTCTAAGCCAGATACATCCAACATGCAAATTAACACTAAATACATTTAAGATCTACTTTAGCCTACAATGTTGCTCCTTTATATTTACAGGTCTTTCAAGCGGTCTGTTTGTTTTGAGTGAACAGACAGGCTTGGAAAACATGCGTACTTAACAAAGACGTGCTTCTACTCATGCCTATTAAGAGTAGGTACATTTAGTGAGCGTGCTGTGCTACAAATCGGAAGGTCGCTGGTTCGATCCAAGCTGATGTCAGTGGAGTTTTCATTGACATAAAATCCTTCCGATCTCACTATGGCTCTGGGGTCGACTCAGCCTCTAACAGAAATGATTACCAGGAGTATTTCCTGGGGGTAAAGGCGGCCGGTGCGTAAGGCTGACTACCTACCACCATCCTGTGCCGTTGTTACGAAATCTGGGAACCTTAACTTCCAAAGAACCCTCTGGGCCTGTCCAGACCTATAATGGGACTGCTTTACCTTTTACATTTAGTGAGCTGAAAGTAGGCAGTAAGCATCTCATTTGAGTGGTCATTACTAACCGAGAAATGTTGCCCGCTAATGAGTGATTTGGAGGGGCTCCTTGTGATGAAGTGAGTTGTGTAGTTCTTTCCCCAAACTTTCGGTATGCATTTTGCTGGTTGTCTTATTCCTGTATAGTAGCACAGCGCTGTATGAATGAGGGATTCTAATGAACATGTAAGCCTTCTGACAATGCAGCTATGACGGCTCTCGTCACTGTATGTTTGGGATATTCACACTGCAAGACACACAATGATGTTTGTCAGTACTGACTAGTAGCATTGCTTAAGGAACGTAGAGTAGAAAGCTCCACTACATTGAGTACAAGTGTTTTCAAAGGCGTTCTTTCCGACTTCACATGCACCATAGGCTTTGTTACACCTTTACTGTATCCACATACCTAACTCTGTAGCCTTGTGTCTGGTCGCATCACTCAACTTCACACTGCAGAATAAGGAGTTAACCGTCCTTCTACAGCATTGAGTCCCTGCTTATCGATAAATATTTGAAGTGAAGTGGTAAGTGCGAGATTTGAGGTTCTCGCAGTGGTGCTGAAAAAGATTACAGCCTTTCGGGATATGATGCCGTCTAGATTGGTGTACAGGTACCGACGTATCGAAAAAGCTCGTCATCTCCATATTTTAAAGGAACTACTGAACGCCTTCTCTCATATACCAATAATCTTCACTGTGGGCTTTTTTGAAGAAGTTTCTATTTTATAAATTTCGTGTTAGACATTTATTCAGGCCTAGCTACCTAACCTAGCTATTTCACCGAGCTAAGTACCTACTCCTCGAGGCCCAACTATTTGTTCTAGCCTAGTACCTACTCTGCCAGGCCTAGCTATTTCACATAGCTAAGTACCTACCCTTCCAGGCCTAGCTGTTTCTTCTAAATTATTGTCTACTCGTCCAGGTCTAGCTATTTGACGGAGCTAAATGTCTGTTCTAAGGTGCCTAGCTATTTGATCTAGTTTGGTACTGAATCGTTCGGGCTATCTGATCTAGCTAAGTACATGCTCGACCGGGTCTAGATTTTTGACCTAGCTGTTTGACCTAAGAACTTACTTGTCCAGTCGTATTTATATGACCTATTTAAGTATCTACTTATCCAGGCCTAGCTGTTTGACCTAGCTAAGCACCCACTCGTCTAAGTCTATCGATCACATTGCAATTTGCACGACCAACGGTCATGCACTAACTCTAACTAAGCGAGGATGGTGTCCTTGTGCAGGTATTCTCAGCGCTCTTATGCCTAAAAATACGCTAGTTTATACACGCAGATTGAAATTCTAATTTGTTTCTGATGTGTAATAATACTTCAAACGTTGTTTGAAACAAACTGTTACAATAAAATTATGCTAATTTTAAAATTTATGTCTGTCGATTTACTCGAGTGCGCTTCGTTTTAATAATGTAGTTTAACGTAACTACCGCACACGCTGCTGTCTGTTGAGGTAGCCTGTTATCTGCGGCGACAGTTTACATTTTCCTTTGGTTTTTGTTTATCTCTCTGGTTATCGATTACGATGAGTTCAGCTCTTCCACGCTGCGCCAGCGTTAACATGACTACGAACACATGCAGCTGTAAACGGTGACGTGTTTCGGCGTATGTTTTTGCCATCAACTGACAGTTTAACACATGAGTGTGCGGAAGTTGTCAGCTGTAAGCGTATTTATTGCAGCGAATATCTTCTTACGAGATGCTTTAAACACGTGTGATGTATATTATCCATAAATTGAGATACGTGTGGACTTGTATCTTCTAATATCGATGTGTACAATTTGTATGCTTATCAGCCAGTTGCGCTTAATGCCTGTAGTGACATTCATCTAATTGCTCATATTTCTTATAATAAAACAAATTAGATGCAATAATTTCTCAAGTTTATTTTTGAATAAAATTCTACATGTTTCGGACAGTTCCTATGTTCATCATCAGGAGTTTTTCACTGTACGCACAGCAATGGTATACGTCATATAGGTTTGCTGACAGCTTGCGAGCAGGATCAGGACCTTCCGTCCTGACCCTGCTCAGCAAACCTATATGACGTATACCATTGCTGTGCGTACAGTGAAAAACTCCTGATGATGAACATAGGAACTGTCCGAAACATGTGGAGTTTTATTCCAAAAATAAATTTGAGAAATTAGTGCATCTAGTTGGTTTTATTAGAAGAATTTATCATGAGGCACGGTCATCTGAACGTCAAATTCAAAAATGAATTTCTCATATATTTAACCCACTAGATGAATTCTGTTAAATGGTGTCTTTTACTGTGATATACTACGTTTGAGGGACTGGGTCTGTTTGAAGGGAAGAAGACATTTTAAGTTCTTTCTGTAGTGATTTATTGAATAGTAACTAACTGAACTTTGTGTTTTATTTCTCTAAACGGCTGGAGAAGAAAGTTTAAATTTTAATCTGTATTCGTATCTGTGACCACAGGGTCACGAACTCAGTATGCTTGAAAGCTCTGCCTGCGATCCGTGTTCCAGTTCAGTTACAGTTTGTTACTGTGCTTCAGGTCATGTCCACACGGGAGATGTGTGTGTGGGCGACACTTTCTGTCCCATGTCACGTGCACAGCCCCCTGCGATCATCTTCCTTGCGGATTGTTGCTTTCATTTTTATGATCAACATAAAAGGAAACAAAAAATGTTTTACCGAGAGATGTCGTTGTGGGCAACTCGGACAGGTTTCCCAGTGAGCGGTGATCAAGACTGGTCTATGTCTCGATCTGATGCACCATAAGACTACATGAACTACGGCTGTGTGCTCGATATAATACCACACTTCAAAAGAGCAGCTGTTGGTTTTAACTATTACATTGTTCGTTAATGCACGGATGTAAATACTACTAACATTTTTCCTGATTTTTCTGTTATGGCCCTTTTTCTCCACTTGTTAGAAATGTAAACAAGTCCGAAAGCTGGTGCCACAGAAAGTCGAATAACTTAAGACAAATTTTCGGTTATCATTATTGAATAATAATAATTTGGATGGATAGTCGATTGTGTGACGACACTGTAGCCTGTCAACTACAGCCGTTATTAAGCTTCGAGTTAATCTTCAGAATAGCAGTATTTGGTGCAGTTTGGGAGACTGGAGAGGAAGCGATCGTGGCCTGCTTCAAGGTGCTGTCCTGACATTATCTGAAGAGACTGAACTGTCGGTGTCTCGGCAGGGACTATAATCAACTACCTACCGAATACAATTTAGAAATGTTTGTGTTATAACCAGTTCGTTAATTGAATATTAATTTCGCTTGGTGACCATGTTGTCTTCCATCTAGGACGAGAAATCCCTTAACGAACATATCATCTTCCAGGTAGCTTAGAACTGTGGAACGATGCGCTCGACGGATCCAGTTGGGTCAAGTTGCTTGCATTGTATAATTATAGGTCTATATCAGTGTGTGTCTTCTACGCGACAATTTATGCTTAAATGGAGGTAATGTCTCACTCGTTCCCAGTGAGGACACCACATCACAGGCCAGTGGCCACAGTTACGGTTTGGCTTTTTTACCCCTAGGAATGAAGCTTGGATAACTATCGGTTACGAGGCACTTTTGACCCGAGAAACGGTCTGCACGGTAAATTGGGGGAGGCGGGGGGGAGGGGGATGGTGAGAAAAGTGTCTCTCTCTCTCCCTACCAGGTACAGAACACCGGACGCCTAGGCTTATTTTAATCAACTAGTTACGTACTACTCTTATTAGACAATAAGAACCAGAATTATTGTTTTTAGAACCATCCGTTTCCTTTGACTATTAGTGAGAAGCGAGGTAGGAGAGAAATGATGATTTCCAAAAGAAACTTCCAAGGTAATTCCGTCCCAATGATAGCTCGTCTACCACAAATCCCATGTGAACTGTCCTAGTATCGAACCCTTTATAGTGCGGAAATGTGTCTGAGTCTACTCAGAAATTTGGTGCAGTACACAGCGGTTTCCTGTGCTGTGAATGTGAGATGGATTAGTAGAATTCTGATAATCACAAAGTTTTATTCATCTTATAGGAGACTTAAACCGTTGTCACACTCAAGCGAGGTATGACCCGCGGCGCTGTGTTACGAGACTCCGATTCTTACGGCCCTGGGGGCTGCAGTGCGGGCATGTCTTATTCCACTTAGCAGGGGCTATTCCCTTTGGCGAATACATCCTGAGCAAGTTGGAACAAGAAGCACGGCAGAGGAAAAACAACGGATATGCGTCTGAGACAACCCGGGCACAGCTCTGTGCCTCAACATTTAAGATCAATTATTAACCCCTTCCATGCTGTTTCACGCTATTTAAAATGTATGCTCTTCTGTGTAGTCCTGTTTCCATGGCAACATATAAATCATGCTATTTAAAACCCACACGGATGACTTTTCTTTTTCTGAAACTTCTGAATTGCAATACATCCGAACAACAAGGGAATGTATTTCTAACACATATACATGCGCAGCATCGACAGGGTTACGAGACAGTTATTCTGAGTTCAGTACAAAAATATTTCAATTTTTGTTTGTGTGTGATTAAGCCCCCCCACCCCTTTTTAAGTAGTGACGGCACTAGAGCGAGGTAATTGTCCGGAGATGAGATAATAACGAGGTACGTGGACGACACTCGAGACGTGTTGTCTAGCTCTTTAAAAGACTGCGAGTAACCTGAATTATATACAAACAATCAGCTCGCGACGCGCAATAAACACACTCCGCCTCGGTTAGAAATTCAAATAACTTAATAGTGAGATCAATTCAAAACACACAAATGCACTCTATGGATCAGAATACCAAATTTTTGGATGTTAAAAACCTGGCGGTTCTTAAAATAAGCACTGTATGTATAGGGAGAAAATATCTTTTGTAGAAGATTGTAAAGAAAGTAAATTACGCGCAATAAATAACACCACGTCAGTTATAATGTCGAGGTAGTTATGTTAGTGTAACTGCATTAAACTTGGTGGCCGGAGACTTCAGGCGAATGCTGACTTGGCTACGGGCTGGACGACCGAGGAATCGTTGTTCGATTCCCAGCAGGAACAAGAGGTTTTCTCTTTTCCACAGCCTCGACTCTGAGGCCTACCCAGCCTTACATTCAAGGGTAATAAATCGGTCGGAGCGTGAATCTCCACTTCTTTTATGCCGTGCCGTGAATATGCTACCCGTACGCCTCGTTTGTTAGAAATAAATTCACATTATATGGGGATGAACACGTGACATTTTCGAAGTAAGGACCTCTACAGTGCTCGTTTATCGAAAAGCAGAACATGTCCTGTTGGACTGGTCTCTCTCTCTCTCCTGAAATCATTCGGACCGGACGAAACAGGATTGGTGGTGTCAACACCAAGTCCTGTTCTAAGCATGTTGCGGTTCAACCAGCGCTTCTTGAACTGACGAGCTGACGCATGCACAACATGGCTTCTGTGGAATGTATTCAATATAGCTGTAGAAGCTAAAAGCTTCTTTTGTTGCGCAGTGAATTTGTAGACGACGTCAATATTGTATGGTGATGGACAGGCCATCAACTTAGTTGCCTGAGCGGTGCGCCCGGTTGCTGAAACTAGGAATTGCAATGAGGTGTTGAAAAGAATAAGGAACATAACGTTCAGTATTCATAGCTGTTTTGTTATGGCACACAGGATCATGTATAGAAATCGATATTTGTGTAACGTAGTGTAAATTCTGCAACTTGTATGTGTCTGTGTGTGCAGTAAAAACATGATGGACACATAGCAAAGAACTTTGTCTCCCCATTGGTCGATTTGGTATTCAAGATGTGCAGTAAAAAGGTTCTGTTGTTATGCGTGTATTTCTGTTTTATTCACCGGAGTCGCTCTATAAGATATGTGTATCTGCCTCCCTCCTCTTTCGAAATATCATATTTTTCTCTTGTTTGGGATTTTTCTACACAAAACACACCCTCCTCTGGTTGTTGGTGGAATAACATTCTCACTTTCAAAGAACGGTTCAAGCTGACCGACGTAAGGCAACTCTTGCTGCTGCATGACCTCTGACCTGAGATATACCAAGACCGTAACCTATAATGTCTGCAAAATAAGCTCATACCACCTTATCCTACCGAAAGTTAGCGCCGGGTAGGTAGCTGTCTTACTTTCTATTGCAAGTTCTCGGGTTCAGATCTCGGCCCGGACACGTGCTGTCCATGTACGTTTTCTTATTTTTCCGAGTCACTCAAGACAAATTCCGGTCAAAGCCTGGAATTAAACCACAACCATTTTCCAAATCCTTACAAATTTATGCGCTACTAATCCTATTATTCGACGCTCTATAATCCGAGTTCCAGAAGGCACCTTTAAATAAATTTAGAATATTAAAAGAAATTTAGTTTTCTTTAGGGTTTAGATGTTTTTCTCTGTATTCCTAAGCGTAATTTTGCATAACAGTGTTTAAATAGGCCACGACCTGTTCCTCTCACATCCCTGTCTAACCCACTGACTATGCCCCGGACAAAATCATATATCACTTAAATTTACTTAACATTCATGCAGTTCGTATATCGCGATGAAGTGGCAAGCAGTCTTGCTTCTAACTGAGAGGTCCCAAATTTCATTTCCGACCAGCAGACCGGATGTTCTGCCTGTGTTTTATCAGTCCTTCTGAACAAATTCCTACCTTAAAATAGGCCACGACTACTTCCACTTCTTTCTCAAATCATCACTTACAATTACCCCACCATTAACTGTTTATGAAGTTACGAGTACATACACAATTGAAGAATCGTCCTCAAATGCAATAAGAACTCCGTTAAGTTCAGAGAGGGGAGTAGCGGAATTGCGCTGCGCGCAGTGCCCAGATTCTGCCACTGCAATTCATGCAAGAAGTTAACGAGGTAACGAGAGGGTGCAAGAACGGGGAGGAGGCGACAGTGTGCTGACGGCCGAAAGGGGATCAATCATGTGGCTGGTCAATCACGACAGCTGGTGAGAAACCCAAAAATTATACCTAGCGAACATGCTAGGTTTTTTTTCTTTCTAAATTCTGCTAGCCAGGACAGAGAAAATTATACATCGAAATTGTAGTTTCCTTCCAAATTACTTTGCTTGGAACTTGCATTTTTTAACGCATTAACCTGGTCGGAAATGGACGTGATGATAGCAGTTTTAATTCCATTTGGAAACAAGAACACCAAAAACACATATTGGTATCATTCTGTGTAGAGGGATGAAGAGGATATCACAGGATGCTGCAGCATAAGGAAACTGGTTGCGAGACATTCATAATGAAGTAATGAAAAGAACGCCTTACGTGGACACCACTTCCGTCCATTAATATGTCTGTACATCTCTCACCTAATATCAACGACGAAACCGTCTGTCGTATTATTATTAAATTCGGTGTAGAAGCTCTTTCGAAAAGTTTCTTGAAAAAACGCTTCAGTGACGGTCACGGTCAATTTCGGTACATTGGTACCCGTAATTTCCAAACTTCTTGACCATTTCGGTAACATTTGGTACAGGAGATCACCACGAAATTCCGTTGAGCGACTGTTTAATTCTCTCAAAACAGTAAAACTGTGAAAGCCAAACTTTACTTAAGGACGTAAATAAAATTTTGCCCGTTTGTTCTACATTTAAATGTACGAGTATTAAAGCTGCTCATAGCGTCCGTTAGCCTGTCCTAATTACCATCCATAATGATTTGTTGTTGTTGTTGTTTGTGGTGTTGTGTTGACTTACGAAGATTACCGTCTTTTTGGATATGACTCTGTGCAGACTGGCAGATGCGTATCGGCGTTTCAAAATAACCAGCTGCGTGATGATAGGGGCATCAGATTCTGTGAACCCGGCGTACCCATTTACCACATTACGCGGCATCACATCACAGCGGCACTGCCGTATGAGCCTCATATCTAACGCACAAGTCACAACTACCTGACAGTACGGATGATGGTGCAAGTGAGCGACTGGGGATTACCTAGTGTTGGCAAACTTATGGGATAGCAATGGCCTTGCAGGTAGATCGGATGTGAGAAACACGGAATACATAAAGAGTATGACGAGAAAACTTTTTAAATTGGTTACTTTGAAGACCGAGCAAATTAAATGACGATAATAACAGTAGTAATAAACTTTACATGTACAATATATTGTAACCACAAATAGCTGCGTTTATGTGCTGTAGAAGCATTTTTTCAGATATATATATAACTATAAATATCCTGTGTAAGGGTTATAACAAATATACCAAATATAATAATAACAATAATAATCTTAGGAAGCTAGAATGCGAGGATGGGAGGTTGATGGAAGTGACAAACGATCCTGTTGTTATTAGCAGATCCCTCTATCACAGGGTTTGTTACGTACAGCAGTCAATAATCTGTTGTCTCTCCTGCTGCTAAGACACTTTCCCTTCTGCGCTCCGAACCTGATGTAGGGTTCTTTGTCATTGGCATCCGTTACAGAATGTTCGTTTCGTTGACGAGAAAACACATGGCCGTGTTTAGAACGATAGACAGCTATGAAACACTCCTTTTGTCTGTCCGAGCCGTTTCCATGGTTACTGCTGCCCCATTAGTATCCCATATTTCACTCCTCTCAGTGCCACAGTAACAATGTGGAATTGCGTGCGGTTTGTGTAAATGGCTGTCAGAGCTTATGATTCTCCCTAGTGTCGAAATATTTGCATCAAGCCAGAAAGTTCTATTTGTACCTCTATTGAAACTGATATCTGGAAATTCTATTGGCTGTAATGTAGTGGTGCAGTATTTATGATTCTCAGTCGCTGAAGTTATAGTTATAATATAACAGAAAATACATCAACCACTGAACTCTCCTGTGGTCCGGGATAGCTCAGTCTGTATAGCGTCTCGCTACGTGCCGGACAGTCTGGGGATCGGATCCTGGTGCGGTCGAGATTTACCTCACGCGTCCAGAACGGCTCTGGGGTCCACCAAACCTCCTGTGCAATGGGCACCTCTTCTCTTCCCGCGGGGGCCGGGGCTTGGCGTTGAGCGCCGAGGTTGCAGGAGTAAAGCTGTGCCTCTTCGTCCCATCTGGACCTTTGTGGAATGTTCTGGGGTGACCTTGACTTAACACTGCTGTGCTACACGAGTAACTCCAGGTGAATATTACCTCAAATGACGACCGACAAAATAACCAGTTAACTTTGGTAACTGTCCGCTTAGCTTAGTTTTTTTAAATGTTGTGTGATAAAATACAGTTGGAAATAGTCGACATTTCTGAAGCCTTTTTATTTCGGAATGTCGTGCCAGAACACAGCAACTGCGTGAATGCCCTTGACTGCGACCGTGACAGTCCGGGGTTAGTCGGAAGGTAGTCAGAAGGAAACAAGATCAACTGAACTCAATATAGATAAATAAATAAATAAATAAAAATGTAACAAATAAATAAAAATATAAAAATAAATAAATATCATCATTGCTAAATTCAGGGTCTGTAAAGAGCGACGTGTTCACGTTCCTGCAGCTTTAACCCTGAGCAAAATCTCCTTGTACGCCTAATGCTTACCTATAAAGTAAAAATGAGCGTCTGCCCATGGCATGCAGTGTCGACAGTATGGACTTGAGATACAGCGCTGTAAAATTAACTACAAATCAATAAATAAATGTAAATTTACTAACCGGCTTATAAATACACGGTAAAGGTAAAGTGTGTTGTGTAGCTGGCCGTGAAGGCACAGAGGAGGGTTAGAGGCGTAGATGTATTCTTGTAGATACCCTGTGGCTTAAACTTCTAAGATACAGGTTAATATAAACATTTCGCAACTTCGCTGTGTTCTGTATAACATTTTTAGGTACGTTTATGGTTTATTTTTATACAAGATGTAAAAGTTACTGACGTAAAACAGAAAGTTATGCGTATGCCTAAATCTTCGTATATTCACATCGTGTTGTGTTGTCTGCCAAACGAAATCACCGTAACAAATATTCTTATATTTCGCATAACTGTTGGCATACCCAGAAATGTACATTAAGTAAAGCTAGTTTTGCGTCTGTTTCAGAATTTCACATTTGCACCTCTTGGTATTATTTTTGTTGTTATTGTTGTTATTATTATTATTGTTGTTGTTGTTATTTTGCCAGCAGCTCAGAATATGTAACGTCGAAGTGGTGCGATGAATAATTGATTGGAAAGCACGTCGGTGGCCACATTCGCGGCCTAATTCGAAAGACAAGTAATATCCAAAAATTTGCCTAAACGGAGTAAGGGAAACAAAGGAAAATCCTCAGTGTGGATATTTGGTACCCAGGCCCATATTTTGATTTAATGTTTCTCCTCCCGAAGTGTTATATAAATACAATGTGTCAGTCAATAACACAACACTTTATTCATATACAATAAAAATAGTATATTGTCAGGGCGACATGTTTCGACCTTTATTAGGTCATCTTCAGGCCCTCTGGGAAAAGAGATCCAAGAGCTGTCTATATTTCAATGCATTGTGGGATCCCAAATCCTTCTGGAATTTTATGTTAGCGTAACTGGGGATCATTTTCTTTGCGAGGCATTGCTTATTGAAATATTTTCACATTTTAAAAACTAAAAGTAAAACCAGGTTTTAATACAGTCTTTTATACACAGTTGGTTAAAATATACCGTCATCTTCGATCATTCTTAACCTTTTAATGCTGAGATCGCCACACAGATTTAAATATATACGAACTTAAGTATTTCACATTATATAACACAATCTGTAAGCATATGGGATCCCACAATGCATTGAAATATAGATAGCTCTTGGATCTGTTTTCCCAGAGGGTCTGAAGATGAACTAATAAATGTCGAAACATGTCGCCCTGACAATGTACTGTTTTTATTGTATATAAAATGAAGTGCTGTGTTATTGACTGACACGTTGTATTTATACTGGCCCATATTGCAAACATGCATAACCAGAATGAAGTTCATGAGCTTTACCGTTTCATCCAGCGTGCTCGATTTTGGTATTATATGGAGACAGAGGATCGAAAGTACGAAGGATATACCTTAATAGTTGTTTGAGCTTGATATTCATAGCAAGAGTAATGTTAAAAGTACTGAATGTCATACGCTTAAGTCAGGAGGGCCCATGACGGCAACAAGAGCCACAAGAACGACTTTGAGATTGGGATTTGGAAGGAAGCTTTTAGATGAGGTTCAGCCAGCCGGTATCGCTGTTCATAATTGTTAACACACCCAGAAATGCATACAGTGATGCTCAATGCCAACGGAGCCGCCGGGTTAGTACTCAGTGTTTACGCACTTTTCTGCCAGCTCTTCTCACTGTTTACTCGGCCCAGACAGCTTTCCCCTGTAATAATATAGGGTGCATTACTTTAATTCCTTGTGTACGACATTTGAAATCCCTTGTTTCGCTTGTACTGATGTTCCGCCATGGAAAATTTAGCCAATGTACAACCGGTAACCCCCAACCCTATATGCAGTATTTATTTAGGATATGGCAGGCTTACCTACCTATCGTCGTACTGCCACGGGCAACAAAAATTCAGCATTAGACCGCAGGTTACTCTAACATAGGTTAGTCGTGTCCCCTTTTTACATATCATGTTCATCCTTAACCAAAAACTGTGAATATTGTTCATTTTAATGTGCGGCCTACTGTCCCTTATGCCTGTTCCTAGCAGTATTGATAAGCTCTTCTTATCAATATGTTATTGTAATTTCTTATTTTCATTCATACATACCATTTATTTTACCAATCGTATATTTGCTTGTTTATATATATTTATATACAACACATTAAAGCCTGAGAGCAGAAAATTGGTCTTCATTCTATTCCATAACACACCATTCGTAATGTTGCCGCATATAAATCAGGTGACTGCGATTGCCGAAAGCTGTCTCTCTCTTTATGGAGCAGATGAGAGGTATATGTACTTTGGTCGGTGTTAGTGCTTGGAAATTTGCCGATGGAATTTATCTCTAAATAGCACACCTTTTCAAGTCTATGGCCTGCGTATTCGGTGAACCATTGATTTTATGATGTCCCTCAAGGATTATAACGTGTAAGAGTAGATTAATGGCAGGCTGTACTGTTGAAATCGTGGGTAAAGTTTGGAATTATTAAATGCTATCTTTGATGTTTCATTTTAATTTGTAGTATTTACATAATGTAGATCTACATCCCACACAAACGTATTAACGTTCTATGCAACGTCTATATTCTAGGATGGTTCTATTTCCTATAGGCTTGTGTTTTTTCGATTTTGAATTAGTCAAATTAGGCTAAGTGATCACTTCAAGTAGAATGAAGTGTGTGGACACACAGTACGCATGGTATTCTCTTCAAAATATAGCTGGAAACTAAAGTGAGAGCGGCATGTCTGCTATGCGATGGTGTCACAGTGGATCCTACGAAATGTGTGAGCGTGTGTGGTTAGAACATAGGTCCTGCTTGATGGAAGGCATCACGATGTGTTAGGAATATACTAAAACATTAATTAATATACGTCAGGACAACTATTTTATTATACAAGGCTACATATTTCGACCCGTTAAACGGTTATCATCAGGCCTTCTAACAGATCGAGTCAACAGATGCTGTGTACATGTTGGGATCCCAATATGTTTACATCGATAAAATACATAAAAGCAGGCAGGTCAGTTACTGATTGTATGTATTTTATCGATGTAAACACATTGGGATCCCAACATGTACACAGCATCTGTTGACTCAATCTATTAGAAGACCTAAAGATGACAGCTTAAAGGGTCGAAACATGTAGCCTTGTATAATAAAATAGTTGTGCTGACATATATTAATTAATGTTTTAGTATAGGTCCTGCTGGTGGGCTGCTGCGAACGCGGTGACGATATTTCGACTTCAAGGAAGGGCTTTCGTGCCTTGACTAGACGGGCAACTGCCGACCCTTCGAGCAGGACTCACCGACAAAATATAGCCTTATCAGTTGAAAACGTTTTTAAATAATGCACTTGAAAAGGACCGCGAATCCTGAACTCAGTCAGCTTAGATCACAGATTTATATCGAAACGTGAACCGGAAGATTTCTTATGCCCTGAGAAGCGAAGAAAATAATCTCAACCAATAGGGCACATGAATTCGAATGTGAAATGAATGCGCAAGACGGAAGTTTGGCTACAGATTTCGTTTGGGCACCGAAACGTGCCTGTCGTTCTGAACACTATTGTACCGACGACATACATTCGACTTGTATAGGTTTTCTATTTACTTGACCAGATTTATCAATAGCATCTCCGAGGAGGGGGCAAGTACCCTCTGTCACGGGGTTTCGCCGACCATGTTGTTCCGCTCGCCTACCAGATCCTCCACAAACATTTCAGCCCTTCTGTAAACTGTAGGTAAAAGTCCTGTGCATACATCAGGCAGTATTTTCATAGATCTCTTGAAGCTACGGACAGACAAACACTTTTCTCTGCGGTTATACGAAGAGTGATTCAAGAGCATAACCTTTGTCCGACTGTTTTGGTTTGTGAAATTCTTTGTGAACCGTTGACAACAGTCGTGCCGGTGTGGCCGTTATATGGGTTCGAAATACACACATCGGAATCAGCACCATAAGCACTCCTCCAAATTTTAAGGGAAAATTCTAAATAATGACACAAGTAGTATGATTCAGAGACATTCGTTAGGCTGGGAAGGTAGCGTAACTATTGACGTTCTTAAGTTTTATACCGGGGATAACGTATTGAAATCTTGCACATACTATGGATTGTTACCTAATTTTATTGTCTGCCAGTCAGCTGTCAAGACAATACGCTGAAATGGACCAAGACCGTTTACTTCCACATACTTGCCTACCTAACATTCACTTCGCGTCTCGTTATGTTAAAGACTAAGACAGATTCAGAGTCAGGTATTTTATCGACTTGAACTGCTTTGTAGTTCTAAGTAGACATTAGGAAAGGCAGTGTCTGACCACTGCGCCGTGAAGAAAGGTGTGTAGGAGTATGGAAGTAAGGAACGGTATCGAGATCTCAGTACTAAAGGCGAATTGGCAGGCTCACACCGCAAACACTATGGTGAGGGCAGATCTTTCGATGCCCGCTTTACAGGACAAAGTTGATATCCAGGACCGTATTTGGACGCACTCTTTGGGAAGATACAGTGCCTTTTTCTGGTGCGGGATCGAACCCCGACCATCCATCCAGCCCATAGCCAGTAATGATACCCACCGAGCTATCGCTATTCTTTGATTAGAAGGACGGCCGGTGATATGACAAGGAAATGAGGGAAGGGGTCTTAGGTCGAGGTATCTAAAACTGCGACTTGTCTTGCCGTGAGGTCTTGCGCCTCATATTCTGAACACTCGATCTGGCCTAGCTACGAGTTTTCGTTTCTTTTTCTCATATCTCGCAACAGATTATTTGGGCGATGTCTTTAAAGTGATTGCGACTACCCAAATCCAATTTATGGGCATTACCCATTCAACATTACAAATGTCTACACTGTTTGTTAAAACATCGTTAAATAAACCGAAGCTACTTCTGTTATTACTTGGTCGTTGTGATATACAAAACTAAGGCAAATAAACCACAGTAATATAGTAGCTATGTTAGTGTAAATCAGTACATTCCAGCCTTCGATATGTGTAAACTTTAAATTCCAGTAACGAATATCATTTCTAGAGGCACTATTTTCTTCACATCTGAAGGTGATTGTGGCTTTAAGTTGTCTGTACAATTATACTAGTCCGACAGTCTTTCGTAATTTGCTACCGAACGTGTGTGGTTGTTAAAATGAACATTTTGGAGTTAATATGGCAATTTCAATATACTGATTAATTAGCAACATATTTTTTTTTTAAGTTTTGAACTTTGGCATTAAGTAGATCATATTCGGAAGAAAATATGAGCATATTTAACGAAACTGCTAACTTACCGTTTTCCCTCAAGGTTCTCTGTCGTTGTGCAAACGTTGATAATTCTACTGGCACTTGTGGCGAAGAAATTCTCGGTGTTCTGAAACATGAAGTTTCATACCATGCACACAGAACTTTACCACTGGACGCTGTTTGAAGCCACTCGAAACAGTCATTTTCCTTCTGTATCAAATTCTTGAAAACTCTGTTTTAATTTTGTGATATTCATATCGGTGCACTAATTGTCAAAATTCAAGTAAAATACCAACAAATGCACTATACTATGTTACAAAATTTTTACAATTAAAGCACTATAACTCCGACATGTTTCGACCCTTCATGGGTTATCCTCATGGAGTGTACATCAATATTTATATAGAACGTAGATTTTAAATAGATAAAATAAGTTAAAATTACATTACAATTTTTTGATGCCTTCAAGTTGAAGATGTAGATGTGTTGATGAGGCATTACTAGTGAAATGGATCATACACACACACACACACACACACACAGTATTGCAATCATTCAAACCTTTGGAGCAGCTTGTGTGTTTTCCCATTCTAGGTACAGTACTGGTGCCGAAACATGAAAGCTCTTATGTGAAATACAAGCGTTCAGTAGGATATTTAAACACCAGCAGAGGCACATAGATCCCTTCCTATCAAATTTTAACAATGACACTGCATATTTTGATTCTAAATACCGAATCATCCTCATGGATACACCTTACACGTGGGTTTTGCATTTCTACTAAGGGGTGTGGTTTGTGTTCATTGAGTTGCATAGGCACTCGGTAAAATGAATAGATTCAAAACGATTAGTTAGTAAGAATATTGTGTAGCCTGCTACAGTGATTATTACAACAGTGATCTTCCACAATTCGTAATTCCTTCAATATATTGCGTTCTTTTCATAGGGGGAGAGACCAAATTTGTCATGTGCGTATATAGCTCATTCTTGCGCCAGCACACAGTGAAGTCGGTGTCTCTTGTAAAGCGAACCAAGAGGGCGGCCGACAAAGCGTCGGGTAGAACTGGAGGATGAGGAAGAAAATAGAATAAGATAGTTTGGTCAATAATGGTTAAGCACTGAGATACATCTGTCTCTCCACACACTGACTGCTGGAGCCGACATCCGAACAACGTTTTAAAATAGTAGTACAGAGCAAACAGCGGGTAATGAGTTATGCCATTGTATACACGTGTCCGAATTCCTTTACTGAAGACGTCACCGAGTGCCTGGGATTGGCACGCCTGCAGGATTCCAAGTTTCCCATTTAATTACGCATCCTTACAACTAATATGACACAGAGCTGCTTTCAATAATAATCTGGAACAAGTAATTGTCCGCTCTTCACTGTAATGGATCAACAAATACAAAAATGACAATACACAACCGAAAAAGTGCATAGGAGACTATTACAATCAACCAGACCAAAATACTAACAAATAGAATAATTTGTACACATATATGTTAAGTAATATATGATAAGTGTTATACTTACAGGAAACACCGGGGCAATTAATCCCGGTAGAAGTATTATTATATATAGAATGAAAAAATACACATACCATGATAACACGCAGTAATATGGAGAGCTCTCCAAAACACCCATTACCAATAAGTAGCATGTAATATAGCCTACTCAAGGTTCGTGATACAACCTGATGATGGCCCAGGAATACGGCCGAAACATGTAGTTGTAAACCTTCCAATAATTAGCCAATAAAATAGTTGTGTTTGACGGTAAGTGCCACGCACATATATTGCCATACTAAAGACCTTCTTGTACATCCGGTGAAACGAAACTCAGGTAATGGGCTAGCATGTGTCTTATTTCAAGAGTTTAACCATAGTTAGTGTAGAGAGTCGCAGAAGTGATTAATGTTCGTAGATCGTGAGAAGTCTAGACACTCTTAAGGGAGCGTATGGGATGATGCGACTCTCTTAAAGGAACGTATTTGATGTTGCAGCTTCCTTAATGGAAGTTATTTGATGTTGCGACTCTCATAAAGGAAGGTATTTGATGTCTAAAAATCACTTAGTGGAAGATATTTGATTTATTGATGTTTTGCTGACCGTGCGTCTCAGTATAATCTTAGCAATTGACCAACTTAATGCACAAATTCTTGTTTTATAATAAGTTTATTATATTCCTCTACATGTTTCGAGCACTATTGTGCTCATCATCAGGAGGTCAAATTGTATTATACAGCATCTGATATCACACTCTGAAGGTGGCCGTCCGGTGCGCAAGTGCGCACCGTACGGCCACCTTCAGAGTGTGATGATACCAGATGCTGTATAATGCAATTTTGACCTCCTGATGATGAGCACATAGTGCTCGAAACATGTAGAGGCGTATAATAAACTTATTATAAAACAAGAATTTGTGCATTAAGTTGGTCAATTGCTAAGAAGATATTTGTTGTTGCACCTTGCTTAAAAGTAGTTGTTTGATGTTTTGCCACTCTTAAAGGAATGTATTTGATGCCGAAACTTTCTTAATGGAAGTTACCTGATGTTGCGACTAGCTTAGAGGAGCTCATTATATGTTACGGCTACCATAAAGGAAGTTATAAAATGTTGCGACTCCCTTAAAAGGAAGTTATTTGATATTGTGTTATCCTTGCAGGGGGTGTGTGAGATGGCAGTGAGTGTGCATCTTTACGACTCCGCAGCGTTTGACTGTAATCCAGGTAAAACGAAATATGTTGATCAGGAAAACTGCTGCAATCTAAATTATTGTCGACACATTTGTCAGTGTTTCTGATATACAGGGATGAGCTGTGTGATCTGTGTGAGGTGTGTGAAGGTATGAAGATGTGAGGTGCTGTTTTGTACGAGTTGCGGCCGGGCTGTTGGAAACGTCGCTGCGTTAGTGGCTGTAGTTTTGTACGGATACTTAATTATGTTACTCTGAGAACCATACGAACACACAAACTGATTCTGTGTTCAGAACTGAAGCTTCTATGATATTAAAGTGGATGTTACTTGTAAGAGCCCAGGGGTACACAAATCGCGGGCGCCAGACCGCCGTGGCAACTAAATTTTGTAAGGTGGTGCCCAATATTTATGACTCTCAGAATGAAGCGTTCTTCATATCACCTTCTGGCTCCCAGAATTTTGAGGTGACTGCTAGATTTTTAGAAAATGTGTGCACCCCTGTAATGAACCATTGTATTCTCTTGTATCTTACTGGGTTAAATGAGCCTACGGAAGTTTGCTGCTGTCTGTACTCGTATGATGCTCTTGACGCTTGCGTCATACCTGTATTGAGAACTGTTTTCTTTTTGTGGCGAGGAATTCTGATTTTCTTATACGTTTACCTCACTGATACTCTCTGTCGGCCACTGGCTAATAGAATATTTGTGAGTAGAAAGCCTAGGCGGCGCCTTTAATTATTGTGAAGCAGCTTCCTTATAGGTCCATGTCTGCCGAGCCTCATTCATATCTGTTCTCACATGTCTCCTATCCCTACAGTGTGAGCACTCCATTGATACAGCTTCAGTAATTAGTCCAACATCTTGTCAACTTAACAGCGATCTACCCGACTCTACAGAGGTACGGAATAGTTATTCCACCAAACTGAAGAAGAGAGTCACATTCGAAAACACTATGCACCAGCAAACGTTCAGAGCTGGAAACACTAAAGATGCGGCTGTCCATTGGTAAAAATTAACGACAGTTCACTTCGAAATTCCATTTCACTTTTAAGGAAGAAACCCCGAGTTAATGAATCAAATTAACGATACGGAAGTAACAGAACGATGCCATCTGAGATGAAGAAACCCTTCTCTGTCAGTTAGCGAAAGTTGTTTTTCTCATGGCTGCACATCACTATTAAAACGATCACTAATATGTAATGTGGCCGTTGAAAGCCAATGTTTTTTATCAAATGAAAGGTTTATTGCGTCTAATCTTATCAGGAGAAATTTTAAGATTATGTTTATGGTAACAGCTCAAGTGCTGCATTCCGAAATACTCGTTTAACAAAGAAGGAACATATCCTGAATTGTGGCGTGTGATTTTACTTCCACAGTCTTATATTAGTGCTACTTTTGGAGCATAGCTTGGTATGGTGCTGGAACTTGGACGCTTCGGAAAGTAGATCAGAAATACCTTGAAATATTCGAAATGTGGTGATTGGAGAAGGTTGGAAAATATCATTTGGACCGAGTGTGTGAAGAAATGAAGAAGTATTGCATAGAGTTAAGGAGGAGAGAAACATAGTGTAAAAAGAATGAAGGCTAATTGTTTTGGTCACATATTGCATAGGAACCGTCTTCTAAAACACGTTATTGAGGGAAATATAGAAGGGAATATAAGGCGAGGAATATGACGTAGGTAGCTCAGGGATGACCATCAAGAAAAGAGAAGATACTGGAACTTGAGAGCGGAGTCACCTGATTGCACCGTGTGGAGAACTAGCTTTGAAAAGGGCTGTGGACCTGTCACAAGACAGACTGCATAATGAATGACTTAATCAAAATGAGGCTTGTCATACATCAGAATTTCACAACTCAAAGTCAGATCGCTGTTAACAATAACTTTGAAGGGGGCATATCACAATCTGAAGATACCTTGCTACTAAGCTGCGGTTGGCACTAACTCCGTTGGTTATTCTGTTCTTTATAATAAACTGTGCTGAATAAATGAAACTGTTTATTTATTACGACTATCCTGTGATTATTAATTAGGGGAGCTTTGCATTAAAGAAAGGGAATATGTAAACAGAATCCCCACACTGAATGAACTTTTTATGTCCAGCGTGCTTACTCGTATCAGTAATCATTAATATATTTATTAACAATCATGTGCTGCTGATGGCAACTTCGCTACCCATCTGAATGTCCTTCACGACTCCATTGTGGTTCGCCTTTCATATGTTGAAATCCACTTCCTAAGAGCTTCCTCTAAACAACCAGATTCCCTGTGTCGGGTATTTCTTCAATGTTAAAAGTTTGTCGGTGGCTATTGGCTAAGTCTCTTGTGTTGTGTGTGCCTGCCTGCCTGCTCAGACTACATTATCAGTCTTCCCATAACTATTTTCTTCATTACAGAGCAATTTGGCTTCTAGTGGAACTAACGACAATATATACATGTACAAAGGTCATGCGAGAGACATCTGCACCGAATATATCTTAGGACAGCGCATATGGTGATATTAAACTGAATCTTAGAGAAATAGGTTGTGAGGAGGCGGGAGTGGATTCCAGTGGCTCAGAATATTCTGACATTGCCGTGATGTGAGGACGGTTGTGGTCTGTAGGACTTCAAAAGGAGACAGGTATTTTTTATTAGCTTAGCGACTGCTAGCTTTCCTGTGAAGCCGTGTACCAGAGTATTTCTTAACTTACTCATGCTGCTCATTATTCCTAACGCAGTATCTCACTGCATGCCAATTCTGTAGTCTTGTTACTGTAAAGTTTTTATTGTTGCACGCATGAATAAACTGTAGCCTGCTCCCATTGTTCTGTGTCTCTCTGTCCTATGTCTTCGTAGTATGGCGCTTAATTAAGAATTGGTGCAATTTTACGTTTACCATTTGTGCTCTTGGTGCGTGTAAATTTTTGTAACGTGCATTACATTTTACAGAAACGTAATGGATTATTCAGGTTTTATGAAAGGGTAATAATGTAAATGACAAGAGGAGACATGTTAGTTGTGAAGGTATACAGTATATGTCTCTTCTGAAACTCTGCAGTGATGTGTGACAAATGTTTCAGAAGGAATGAAATTATAAAATCTGAAACACGTGATTATAAACAATTAGGACATTTCCTTACAGATGTACTTGTGTAGCGTGAAGACAGTTACAATGGAAACAAACAATAAACAGCGCAGGGTGGCGAGGCGACAACAGGGCTGTCTGTCTGCTGCTGCTCATCGGTCACTGTTTTGCATGCCTATGTGCTCATTTTGGGGAGAGGTTCACAGTCGTGTAATCAGCCATCCTGTTTCCTATTCGGGATATCCTGGGTCAAAATTTCCACCTGCAAGTTGGTTATCCTGATAAATGTTTCGTAATTTTTCTCAGGCCATCCAGAAAAATACAGGGATATTACTTCAAATTACATAAAGACCAGAGAGGAGAACTGCGCTCTTCTGGGCTATTACGCAGCGTGTAGTGGTAATTCCTTACCGACGTTTCGTAACAACCTATCGGTCCCATCTTCAGGGGTCAAGAATCCAAGAAGCCCGAAATCACACATACCTAAGGACCGTTTCCTTTCATATTCTTTAAACTTTGTGAATCATTAATCATCGTAACACTTGAAAATATGGCTAAGTAGGCTAAAACAGAAACAAGCGAGAATAAACGAGAGACACGCAACAATGTTTTGTTTGTTTATTTACTTTTAGCTTCTGGATAATCATGCTTTTCGGTATTCGGAGTGAAAACGTAACCAGAAGATTGTATCACGCACTTGAATTTTAAAGGTAAAGGTAAAGCAGTCCCATTACAGGCCTTGAGTTGCCCAGAGGGTTCCAGGAAGTTAAGGTTCCCAGATTACATGACAACGGCACAGGATGGTGGTAAGGTTGTCAGCCCTACGCACCGGCCGCCTTTACCCCTATGAAATGCTCCTGGTACTCATTTATGTTAGAGGCTGAGTCGACCCCAGGGCCATAGTGCGATCGGAAGCATTATGTCAATGAAAAATTCCAATGACACCATCTAGGATCGAACCAGCGACCTTCCGATTTGTAGCACAGCACCTTAACCACTGTGCTACCGCGGTCCCCGCACTTGAACTGCGCCTTTATGAATTACTCATTTTAACTCGACATATAGTTTCACATAGTAATATAAATAAAACCTCCATGATCTGTGTGAATCGAAAGCGTAGTTGGTTCTAATGGTTTGCCGTTTCTAGACATATACTGCTATACCTTCATTCGAAAGAAATGTTTCCAAGTACAGAAACAAAAGCGTTAAGTCACATGTAATGTCTGCCATTTGTTATTCACGGAAAATACCGCGCATTCCTAGTTACTGTGGGGTGCTGGGCAATCTGCCGTGAGATTGGCCCGTCACTCCGGAGCGCCAGATTGTGTTGGGGGTGCAGCGCAATGAACCACACCATCACAGTTGTAGCGAGGTTCATCCCTCACAACAATTCACATAAGGGGTGGCAGGAGCGGACACCAGCGCACACACAGTTGTGCTGAATTGTCTCAGTGTTACAGTAAAGATTCACTCCAGCGGAATGCTTATGCTTTGCGAAATGCATTCGTGACGATTTTACTTACTTCGCTGTCTTGATATTATTTGATGCAAATGTAGACCATGTGCTGTAAACCTAACCCGACCACACATCGGCAAACCAGGGGACATTCAGTCACAACACAAAAATGTCCAAAATCAGTGTTGTTTCGCAGTTTGTATAGATGGCTATTTGGTGTTTGTATTGTTTGTACTATTAGTTGTTTTTGAGACAGAAATTAAAAAAAAAAAAGAGTAAAGTTTATCTCTCCATCGCCCAAAGGCATATGGGGGTGTAGAGGTACAGCTCCACTCAATCGTAACTTCGACTGTGGTTAGAGATTAGTGATAAAATTCACGCCTCGGCCGGTTTACTCCCGTAAAAGAAAGTTGGTAATTGAATAGGAGGGCGGGTGGGCCCCAGAGCCGTTCTGAAGAGAAAAATATCGTGCTTTTGCCGGAATTTGACACAGTATCGTCCCTTCCGGGTAAAGTTATCCCAGCTCTGTGGAACATTTGTGGTTAACTTTAAACTCATTTTCATAGGAAGTAGGCGAAATGTTTTGTTAGAAAGATGTGAAGCATAATTACTTTCCGACAACTTTCCGTGAACCATGGAGAACACGAACAGTAATCCAAATCCGTCCAACAATTTCGTAGCTCTGACCTGCACGTTTACCTGTTGTGCATTTATTGTACGCGTGCTGTCGTTACGTACAGTAGAGTTCAGTACTGGCTTACACTTAAGGAACCTTTCTTCTGAATGCGTACTTGCTATTGTCGACAGCCACGAATTATTAGATGTAAAGCTAAGGGATTGTGGAATAATCTTCGTGCACTGATCTCACAAACCAAGTAAATCCGAAGTCTTTTCAAAAGAGATTTATGGCGTTTAGGACGTGTTCTAACGGGGTGGAATTCAAATTTTATACCACTTTTACATTACATAACATGCGAATATGTTTTATATCAAGTAGGCTGAAATAAAATTTTTATTCAGAGTTACGCGCGCGCGCGCGCGCGTGTGTGTGTGTGACAAATGAAGCGGGAGAATGCGACAGAGAGAGGAATGGGGAATTGACGAAGCCGATATGGAAATAAATGAAAGGGTGAAAATTAATCAATCGAGCCGCGCGAGTTGTATTGTATTTATACACATCTGGCCTTCATCTCCATTGCAAATCTGGCTGCCATGTTTTAATTATCGTGTATATTTCCCTGACTGTCTGTGCACTGTGAATACCTTCCTGCAGTACTCGGCAGTCACCATCCTAATGTTGCATGTAGTGTGACCACTTTGGGTTGACCTGCCTTTTTGTTTGCTTCTAAGTTATGTAATGACGATTTCTCAGCCGCATGTGTCGAAAGACATAGATTTTGGTTTATGTGTTTGGAAAAACATGGATCTTTGATCGTAATGCATTTAAAGTTGCTCTTGGCATATGAATCCCAAGTTTGTGTGGTGTTAAATGATATGATATGAGATGATTTGGTTAATTTGAAGGGATTTTTGAGGAATCTGTTGTGGCGTATTTCAAGGTGTCATCTCGCCATCCATTCCGGTGAGACTGTAGAAAATTCACGAGGCAATTCATGGTCCAGATTTGAAAGAAACACCTCTAAAATAAAGGATAGATGTAACTGATGATTTAACCCAAAAAGTAAACAAGTTTGTGATGTAGGGTAAAAACGCATTATAAACCGGATAGGTAGTGCACTATATTTGCACATTGTAGCTCGTTCGCGTAACCACTGCTGTAGTGGGAACGAAACAATACGTTGTGTGCATTGTTGAGCAACGTATTACTGTCAACAGTATAAAAATATTGAGTGTCGCACAAAGATGCTTGTGTGGCGAATTCATGTCGGCAACGATAAAACTTACTCAGATGTTCGTGTAACATGCCGATATTTTTGCCATATTTACCCAAATTTGGCATTTCTTGAGAGATTTTCATACGAGTCTCCCATGTCAAATTTCTGGGAAATTCGTGCAGTGGGAACCGAGCTAATAAATGCGGACAGACGGACGGACGGACTTACGGATACACAGACGAATATGACGAACTCAGTAGGAGCTCTTCGCGACTTGGCGATCTCGCCAACAAGAAGCGTACGTACACTTTACAACTTTTCTGTAAACTTTTTCAAGAATGTATATTTATTGTTATGACTTATTAAAAGTAACCTATGAACTAAAATAGCCCGCAGACTCCATTTAACGTTATGTTTGATGACGGTGAATAATGATGCGTTTAAGATCGTAATGTGAAATTAGTTCTGGGCTTTTGTTTGGGATTGCATAGGCTGCACCCCCCCCCCTCTTGTTTTTCAAAGTTACAAATAGTCTTATGACGAAATCGTGATATTGCAGCCTATCTGGCGACTTTCTTCGAACAGGAGTGATGTGCTTGTATGGCACTAGTGTACAGAAGTGAACCACAAATTGGCAAATTGTACTCTAATTCCTGTTAAACTCTCAGGGCCTACATAGGCCTAAAATGGGAGCGATTAAAAGAAAGAGTGCATCGTATATTCTTCGCAGAAGTTCTTATTTAATATTCCTTTTAGAAATCTAGCATGTTTGTTTTTAAGTTGCCCGCTTGCATAAGCGCAACTTAGTGAGAGTGTCCAGGTGGATACCGAGATGAAATTTGGCCTGCGTTTTATCCAGCTTCTTAATCTCTGTCGCTAGGCTGGGTGCAGGGAATGTAGTCAGATTCTAATTGGCTAAGCTTCTTAGAAAACGACCACTGGGAAGACCGAGAAAGAGATGAAATGTTAACTTGAAGAGAGGTCTTAGAAAGACGGGTTTTGATTCTGGCAGTTGGGTGGAATGGCTAAAAATCATGGACAGATTGTGATAGTGGCCCGTTCGAAACTGGATTATGCTACTGAAGTCAGCCTGTTATAGGCCCATGTAATCTTAAATGCAGGCTTACCCGAAGAGCTACTTACATACTGCAATGCATCAGATTGCTCTGATTGATGTCTGAGACAGGCTGTGACACACTGGTGATGCTTTCAAGTTCATTTAAAGAGATTCAGCAAGGTATAGTGCAGAGATTATAAGAATTCGTCGCTGTGTGAGAGGTTGACAAGACAAGTGGTTTAAGTCAGTATTTAAAAAATATATATATATAATTGTTTATACGGTATCACAATACTGACATCTGTGAAAAGGCAAGGCAGCATAAGGCGTGGTAAATAGTTTGTCTGTTCATAGCACATCGTATATCGTGGTAGGTCAGTGACGTTGACAGCCAGAAGGATGTTCATTTTGTAAAGAAAATATGACTTAACGCCACTTTTCCTTCGAGTGGTCATATTATGACGCTGGATGAGAAATGATACGACACGTGACTGTGGCCTGTTTGAAAATATAGGTTTAATATTAACGGGAATAGGATAAACTGTAGTCTTTTTCCCAGGCGGGGAAAGCTGTTTGGTCGAGACTGTAAAATGAATTTGGCAAATGACATAAGGTCAGAGGTCGATCTGGTGACCGGGTAGCCTACGTAGGTGTAACTGTGTCGTAACTTGGCGTGCCTTCATTTCCCATTTTTCTCACCTTACTTTAATAGGTCCATATTCGAGGCCCTGATTTGTAACCTGTGGGTGGATTTCCGGAGTAGTTTCCTGCAAATTTTTGCTTTTCGGAATAAGAGCTCACATAATTAAGTAAACAAACTTGTGACAGCTGCGCTCACTAATTACGTAAATGCATAAATGACCAACAAACTGACATCATTGAGTCAGTAAAATAATAACAATGTACAATATATATGCCTACACAAGCAACCAACTGTTGCTTGACTCGCCAATTAAATAACTTACCAGGTACATACCTTAATTTAAGTTTGTACAAACAAACCTTACTTAACTTATTAAAGAAGTTATTAAACATACGCGTAGCTTAATATTTATGGTGCGTTCGTTTGCTTTCGTTTAATTAGTTCTGTAACCATAAGGTTTATGGGAAGTGTGTACTAGGTACAAAATTTTCGTCATATTTTTATCTGCGCTTGTTCATTACCTTTTTCGTTACGGTAAACATTTAGCAAGTTACAGTGGAGATGCGCCTAGCCACGGTTCCTCGTGTGCAGCGTCCATTGTTATAGCAACTGACTGTAAACACAATTGCAATGAATCGACAGATTTTAGTAACACTTCTTAATATTAAACATTATGAAAAATCCACACAGTCATTCTGAAGTTGTAACTTGTTGAAGGGAGACACGGCGGAAGTAAGGGTGCGTTTGCGAACGCGTAAAAAAAAAACTATTTGGCTGTGTAACGAATAAACACGAATCACCGCCCAGGTATGTGAGCAACCGACAAACTCCCTAATCAGGCCACGCCACAATACAGTGTGACGCTCCTCGTGATACGAACGGCGGGTCGCTAGGGTGAGTAGTTGTGCGTGGGACGATGAAGGAACAGGATAACACCAGGAGGACAGCGAGCGGTGGTCTGCGGGTGAGATAGTGTGTGCTGCTCCGATGGAGTCGTGGTATCATCCGAGCAGGGGATTATTATTACACGTTGTTTGACCATAGAGTTACTGGAGACGCAACCAGAAGGCGCTCGTGTAGCCTTTTCGTCAGTGTATTGTTTTTATCAGGTATGGTTGTTAGAGGTGGAGCCCGTATCGCCCCTCCTCTTGCGAAGCTCCGCCTCGCTCCACTCGCCAACATGACCGCCGCGCACAGTGGCGTCACTCGCCACACACACACACACACACAATTTCATTTAATAATCTAACCGGCAACTGGCCAGTTGTCCAATCGTCTAAAAATAAGGTTTCAGGCTGCCCATCCAAATAACCCTAACTAATTTCTACCTAGCTACTCATGTAACCAGTTAGCTAAATAAATGACGGGCAGGCATGTCGGGAAACCATAGGATAACATTAAGATGGGCTTAGGAAAGAATGTTGTTACAATTATGAGCGGTTGGAACTGGCTCAGGATCGTGCCTAATGGTAGGTTTTGAACCTTGTGATTCTTCCGTTAAATTGTGTTTTATTCAGGCTTATCAATGAGGCCTTTCGAATTCTGGACGTTGAATGAATGGGAAAATTAATTTGTAGCAGGGGCTACTACTGCTTTGCATTCTGCCAGGATGTCTTAATTAAAACTGACCTTAGTCAATTCAGGCGAATGACGGGACCAGCCCAATCAGCACAACGGGCACAAACACTTTCCCGTCTCACACACATATACTGTGCTGTGAGCAGCCTTCGGGAAGTAGAAGTAACTAGTGCAGGGAATCGCGGTGGGTCAGTGCGAAGTGACGGCCAATGCTTCGTTCTAGTGGTCAGGATACGGCTCCTTCCGTCTCCAAACCAGCCAGTGTCGCATTCAGCTCACATCGGTCCCCCTTTGTCAAGAATAAGGCAGCTGTGGCGAGGAACGGTTGCTGGCCTCTGTCTAGTAGGTGGTGAATGCGTGGAGGCTGACCTTCGTGCCCATTATAAATCGACACGTGTTGAAGGAATTGCACTTAGGCTTAATTTACATGTCGTGATAGTGGAATAATATAGTGCTACACGTACAAACACAATATACGTTTCCTTTGAAGCATTTCCTGTTCAAAATGTCCGTAAGGAAGACGACGCTTTATTGCCACTGCATTTGGACTCGCTGTGAGTTACATCAGGAAGAAGCTCTGAGACTCTCAAGAGCGACTGGAACCAGGTGGGACGCATCGGCTACTGGTATATGCTGGTGATATTAACGTATTAGGCTAGAACATAAATAGTGTAGGTACCATCATGAAAACACAGAAACTGTGTTTGTCGCTAATAATACAAGGAAGGTGAGCTAAAAGTAAAGTGAAGGCGATTAATGAAACTGTATTTTCTCGTCTCGTCGGTAGAATTTTTTTCGACCCGGTTCCGGGAAATGGCCTACCGTCTCGAGGCTTCGCGATCACACTGATCAGCCACACCGCGCTCTGTAGGACTTCTCTGGACGAGTGATCGGACAGACGCAGAGACCTCTGCCTGACAACACACAGTGCTCACAAGAGACAGTCATCCATGCCCGAGCGGGATTCGAGCCCGCAGTCCCAAGAAGCGAGCAGCCCCAGACCGACGCCTTAGCCCACGCGGTCACCGCGATCGGCTCGTCTGTAGAATTCGGGATAACATTATAAAGGCCATAGATTGAGGTTTAAGTAATTAATGTTTCGAAAATGTGCCAGTTTAAACGTTTGTTAACGGCAGTATGAACGTCACCAGTCAAAAATTTATGTTTGTATTTACGAAGGAATTAAGTGCGGATTAAATTCTTGGGAAGCTTTCTGCCAGTCAGTTCAGAATCGTAAGCGTTCCAGTCTGATATCTAACGAACTAACTCCATGGATCAGAGTCCTCCCTTAGAAGCCAACAGGTCCTCCGCTGACTTCAAGAAATTTCTCAGATTCTTATGGGACTCGAAGTTTTGTTACAGTATTCGCAAGCGTCCGCCACCTGTCCCTATCCTGAGCCAGTTCAATCCAGTCCATGCCCCCATCCCACTTCTGGAAGAGCTGGTACCTAACACTGTGAAAATAAAACTGTAATTTTACCTACCAGTTTTGTAAGCTGTGGATGTGAAAAACATATTCCTCTGAAACGTTTGTCCAAATGTACCAGACTACACGGTGTCACATCGCAGAAGACCCCACATCATTGACACCGACGTTAGATCTCATAGGATCTGCCTAATTTTAATCCCTTTCTTCCACCGGCTATCCTAGTACGCCGTGACAGGGGGTAGCCATGGCTGCCTTCAGACAGGTTGGCATCTTCTCCTTTAAGAATCGTTCCACTCCCAACACATCGTCTGACTACATCATTCGACGTCTTACATTGGTTTTGTTTCAGCGAGTCCGCACAACTGCTGAAGTGTCGGACCTCCCCGTGACGTACACTGGAAGTTCACTTGGAGGAAGGGTCGAGTGTAGGTGTAAATCTGAAATGTATTGGGTGTTTCTTTTCCTGCTTGACCCTACGCCCCAATGAGTTTTTATTACACTTTCTAAAGATTATTATCTATTAGGAATGTATTGAAACAAGGAGATACTTTATCGCCATTGCTTTTCAACTTTGCTTTAGAGTATACCATTAGGCGGGTTCAGGTAAACCAGGAGGGCTTGAAATTAAATGGTACACATCAGCTTTTGGTTTATGCTGATTATTTTAATATATTGGGTGGAAGTATACACACTATAAAGAAAAACACAGAAGCTTTGTTAGTCGCTAGTAAGGAGATTGGTCTAGAAGTGAATGCTGATAAAACTAAGCACATGGTCATGTCTCGAGATCAGAATGCAGGAAGAAGTCACAGTATAGAGGCTGACAGTAGCTTCTTTTAAAGGGTGGAAAGTTCATATATTTGGGAACAACTTTAACATATCAAAATACTATTCAGGAAAAATATACGAGCAGATTGAAGTCAGGGAATGCTTGCTATCATTCGATGCAGACTATTTTGTCTTCCAGTTTGCTATCCAAAAATTTAAAGATTGAGATATACAGAACCATAATTTGCCTGTTGTTATGTATGGGTATGAAACTTGGTCCCTTATATTGAGAGAGGAACGTAGGCTGATAATGTTTGAGAATAGGGTGCTGAGGAGAATATTTGGGCCTAAAAGGGACGAGGGAATGGGGGAATGGAGAAAACCACTTAATGAGGAGCTTAGTGATCTGTACTCCTCACCCAATATTGTTCGGGTGATCAAATCGAGAAGAATGAGATGGGCGAGGCATGTAGCACGTATGGGGGAGAGTAGAGTTGTATACAGGGTTTTTATGGATAAACATGAGGGAAAGAGACCACTTGGAACATCCAGGCTTAGATGGGAGAATATTATGAAGATGGATCTTCAGGAAGTGGGATGTGAGTGCATGGACTGGATCAATGTGGCTCGGGATAGGGACAGGAGGCGGGCACTTGTGAATGCGGTAATGATCTTCCTGGTTCCATAAAATGCGGAAAATTTCTTCACTACCTTAGAACCGGTTACCTCCTCAAGAAGGACTCTAATCAATGGAATAAGTAAGTAAGTAAGTGAAAGGTTATTATCACTACGATCGTTTGTTTTGCACCTGTCATCGACTGTTACACTTTCCCGGACACCCAGCGAAAGACGCAACGTTGGCAGAGCGTTGGGCGGTGAGTTGGGCCGGCGCTTATCGGTCAAGCAGGAAAAATAAACACCCAATATAACTCTGCATTTCATTTAGTGTCGTTATGATCAAAAGCACGGTAAGAACTATGCCATAGAGGACGGGGTTGGTTTAGAAAAAGTTGCGAGGCCTGCGTACTCCTGTTACAGGATGTCACCGTAACGCTGAACTGTGCAGAAGTGCACTGCATCCTTCTGGCTCAGGGTAAGGTCCAGTGCCTCATGGTGCGTGAACACCTTAATGACCTTACAGCCGTCTTAGATTGGCGAGGACATAGCCCGAAATGAAGTCAGTGTAGGGTCTAGAGAATTATAGTCTAATTAGGCTAGGATGTTTAAAGTATTCTGAATTTTGCATCCTGATTATCACTGCACCAGCAAGCAACAAGAGACAGCAGTTCATAGTGAAACTACTGTGTCACAATTGTTGTAATTAGGCTACTTAATTAGTGTGTGTGGTGGAGAGCGGAACGAAATTGTTCTTCATGGGTAAACTGAAAATGGTCATTTCTCAAAATTCAGAAGCCAAAAATAAAAAGAATCGTGGCCGCAACAGCGTATTATTGCAAGGTAGCTTATCTAATCAAATGTACACAATGGAAAACAGTTTTAATATGTGCCCGATCCCAGTCAGTGTATGAGGTGACGTGACTCATATTTCACAAACTCTCAACACGTCTCCAAGTGCTTGCCTTAACTAAGTAACTGAATAACATTTTGGCAATAGAACCGGAAGTTTTATCAGCTGTATGCACTGCCCACCTTACGATCTGTTACTTAAATACGCAACTTTAGACTATCCTACAGCATTCGCTCACTTCAAATTGGCAGCTTCCTAATAGTTTTCCTAATCAAATTCTGCATGCATTTCATGACTCTCCATTCGGTCCACCTTATCCATTGTCATAACTTACTACAGTTTTACAGTCCTAACAATAGCCTATTTAATTACCTGTATAAACCACGCGGTTCATCGTCATGTAATAACCAACTCTTCACTTTATTTCTGACAGGCTCTGACAATTTCCTGGTCACTTTTTTTTGCCATTCACATTGAGTACTCTGTGGATATACATTTCGAATCGATTAACAGCGTTGCTGTCCCAATACACATAGCAAACAATGGGAAGCGAAAGTGCGTTGCTGGTGAGAACCAATCTTCCAATTGAGTAACGAGACAGTAAGTATCCTGACAGCCCCTGAAAATTAGGCGTCCTGTTGCACTTAGTAAAACCACTCCCACGTGGTGGACCTTGTGGCTGTTTCTTTTCCCATTACTCTTCTCCCCTGTAATTCTCATCCCCTGCTGCAGAGGGACACCAAGCGTCCAGTGAACGCAAGGCAATTCTGCAAGAACAGTGTGTGTAAACTGTAAACTTGCCGGCTTTAGGCGTACAGGGTAAAAGTATGTTGTTGTTGTCATTATTATTATTATTGTTGTTGTTGTTGCCACTTTCGTCGTCAGCGTTGTTATTGTTATTATTGTTATTACTTGAGGTTAATATTTCGTTGTGTTTAAGTATTTCTCAGCTGGTCGGATGCTGTCAGTAAGCAAAACCAGTTCAAATTTTAGTGTCAACTCAGGAATGTTTGAAGAGTTGGCTCTATTCAGTAGCATTACTTGCCTTAAAATTAATAGGTCTTATGTGTGTTGGTCATACCTCTCAAAATAGTTATCAAGTACTAGGTATTGTGTCGATGTTCATCCTAACCGGTAAAGACAGTGTCTGCCGAAGACAGTGTCGACAGTGTTTCAAAACCTGGTGGCACTAAACACAGCTTACCCTGTATATCCAGCAGTGCCAGAAATACTCCAGTTCACATAAGTTCTTTGTTTATTTTCCTGTCTACTCATCAACATAATGGCCAGTTGTAAAAACAGCACAAGTACCAAGAAGACAACAACAATTGCAGACCAGAGCAAAGCTAAGACAGAAATAAGTAGAAAAGCGCGCATTTAATTTACGTAGAAATCAGAGTTAAAGTGAAAGGAATGAAAGGAATATAACGTATACAGTTATAATGATTACTCGTATGAATATTCAACACATAATCAAATACCACAGTAGCACTCTCATTGCCGATTTCAGTGGCCGCTAGCTTGGTGGGATTGGGAGGTCGAATGCCGACACGGGCATGGATGTCTGTCTCATGTAAGTGTTTTGTGTTGTCAAGTAGAGGTCTGTGCGTAAGGCTGATCACTCGTCCAGAGGAGTCCTACCGAGTGTGTTGCGTCTAAATGAGTGTGATTGAGGAACCTCGTAGAGGAGGCCATGAAAAAAAAAGTAATTTGTGGAGAAGCAAATTGGTCTCTAAATATAGACCACGATGATGATGATGATGATAATAATAATAATAATAATGAGACACGATAAAGTTTGTACACATTTGCACTACTCAATATGCAAAGCCTTAGGTATTGAAACTACAGACAAATGGTACACACACATGCCCAAGCCAGTGTGT